>Ga0302325_10004682_pt1 | contig 31480 bp, 24 predicted proteins | sample Palsa_T0_2_FD_201948 | JGI IMG/M metagenome (GOLD analysis project Ga0302325, IMG submission 201948) | Peat permafrost microbial communities from Stordalen Mire near Abisko, Sweden - Palsa_T0_2 | ecosystem: Environmental > Terrestrial > Soil > Palsa > Peat permafrost | place: Sweden: Abisko... | reverse complement strand
CGTCGCATCTCGAACTGGTCGGGCTGCACGCTCATATTGGCTCACAGCTGCTGGAGCTGGCGCCGTTCCGAGCGGCGGTGCGCGCGATCGCGTCGCTGGGCGAGTTCCCGGTCTACAACTTCGGGGGCGGCCTCGGTGTGGCGTACACGGCAGCCCAGCAACCGCCCCCGATCGCCGATTACGTCGAGGCGATCGTCAGTACGCTGCACGAGGAGCTCGGCACCGACAAGCGCCTGCTGCTCGAGCCTGGCCGCGCGCTGGTGGCGAATTCGACCGTCACCCTCTACACGATCGAGACGATCAAGCGCAATGTCTCAACCTGGGTGGCGGTCGACGGGGGGATGTCCGACAACCTGCGTCCGATGCTCTATGGCTCTGAGTACGAGGCGCTGATCGCCGACCGCCCGCTGGCGGCGGGCAACGTCCGCTGCCACGTGGCCGGCAAGCACTGTGAGTCCGGTGACGTGATCGTCCGCGACGCTCTGCTGGCCGACCCGGCGCCGGGCGATATTCTCGCCACTCCGGTCACCGGCGCCTACGGCTACTCGCTGGCCAACAACTACAACGGCGTCCCGCGTCCGCCGGTGATCTTCTGCGATGACGGCGCCGCGCGAGTGGTCGTGCGTCGTGAGACCTACGCCGACCTGATGAGCCGAGATGTCGGCGAGCCGAATGGCTGAGCGTCGGTTCAGGGTGGGCCTGCTCGGCCACGGCACGGTCGGCGCGGCGTTCGCGACGCTGCTGCCGCAGCATGCCGAGCGGATCGAGCGGGTCACCGGGTTGCGCCCGGAACTCAGCGGCATCCTGACCCGGAGCGCGGGCTCGTTTGAGCAGATCCTGGAGGGCTCGGACCTGATCGTCGAGCTGATCGGAGGGATCGAGCCGGCCCGCGACTACCTGCTGCGCGCGATGGCCTCCGGCCGGCACGTCGTCACCGCCAACAAGCAGCTGCTCTCCCACCACGGCGAGGAGCTGTGGGAAGCGGCCCGTCAGCAGGGCGTACAGCTGCGCTTCGAAGGCGCCGTGGCCGGCGTCGTGCCGGTCATCCGCGTGCTCCAGGAGTCGTTGTCGGGCGCCACCATCGACCGTGTCCACGGGATCGTCAACGGCACGACGAACTTCATCCTGACCGAGATGGCGCGCACCGGCGCCAGCTTCGGCGACGCGCTCGCCGAGGCGCAGCGTCTGGGCTACGCGGAGGCAGACCCGACCCAAGACGTCGACGGCAGCGACGCCGCCGCCAAGATGGCGATCCTCGCCCGGCTGGCGTTCGACACGCCGGTCCACATCGACCAGGTCCGGTATGAGGGCATCGAGCACATCAAGCCCGACGACCTCGAGTACGCGCGTGAGCTCGGCCTCGGCCTGAAGCTGATCGGTACCGCCGAACGAATCGGCGAGAAGCTATCGGTGCGCGTGCACCCCGCGTTCCTGTACCCGGGTCATCCGCTGGCCTCGGTCAACGGCCCGTTCAACGCGGTCACCGTCGAATCGGAGGCGATCACCGAGATCACCATGTCGGGTCCCGGTGCGGGCGGCCCCCAGACCGCCACCGCGGTACTCGGGGACGTGATCAGCGCGATGATCCCGCCGGCGTCGACGCCACCCACGATGGACGTCCTGGAGATCGTGCAAGACGTGGTCTCGGCCTTCTACCTGCACGTCGAGGTGGCCGACGAGCCGGGCGTGCTCGCGCAGGTCGCCCATGCGCTCGGGCAGCAGGAGGTGTCGGTCAAGTCGGTCGTGCAAAAAGGGCTCGGCGACCAGGCGCGACTGGTCATGGTCGTGCACCCGGTGCTCGAGTCGCGCTTCACCGCGGCGATGGAGCTGATCGCCGGGCTGGAGATATTGCGGGCGCCGCCGCGCGCAATCCGAGTGTTGGAAGAGGAGTTCGGGTAGGGCTCGTGGCGGCGCGCTGAGCGCGCTATAGGATCCGTCGTCCCATGAGAGCGATGCAGATCACCGAGCTGACCGGGCCCGATGCGGCCTTACGCCTGGTCGACCTGCCCGATCCCGAGCCTACGCACATGTTCACCCCCGGCCGGGGCGTGGTGGTCGACGTCCACGCCGCCGGCGTTTCGTTTCCCGAATTGCTGCAGACCCGTGGCGAGTACCAGATCAAGCCGCCGCTGCCATTTGTCCCCGGGAGCGAGGTGGGCGGGATCGTGCGCTCGGCACCGGCCGGCGCCGCGGTCGCGCCCGGGGACCGGGTGGCCGCGTTCTGCATGCTGGGCGGATTTGCCGAGGTCGCAGTGGCGCCCGAATTTCTCTGCTTTGCGCTCCCGGACGCGCTGGACTTCGCCCAGGGCGCGAGCCTCGTGCTCAACTACCACACCGCCTACTTCGCTCTGTCCATGCGCGGCCGTCTGCAGGCCGGCGAGACGGTGCTCGTCCATGGCGCCGCGGGTGGCGTCGGCACGGCCGTGCTCCAGGTCGCCAAGGGGCTCGGCGCCACCACGATCGCCGTCGTCTCGACCGATGCCAAGGAGCGTGTCGCCCGCGCGGCCGGCGCCGATCACGTCGTGCGCTCCGACGGGGCCTGGAAGGATGAGGCCAAGCAGCTCTCAGGCGGTGGGGTCGACATCGTCCTGGACCCGGTCGGTGGCGACCGGTTCACCGACAGCCTGCGCTCGCTGCGCGAGGGTGGCCGCGTCGTCGTGGTCGGATTCACCGGTGGGTCGATTCCCGAGGTCAGGGTCAACCGGCTGCTCCTCGCCAACACCGAAGTGATCGGCGCCGGATGGGGAGCGCACGTGCTGGCCCGTCCCGAGGTGAGCGTCAAGATCGGAGCCGCGGTCCAGGCGCTGATCGAGCGCGGCTTCGTGGCACCGGTGGTCGGTGCGCGCTACCCGCTGGAGCGTGCCGCCGAGGCGCTGAGGCTGATCGAAAGCCGGGCGGCGACCGGGAAGGTCGTGCTCGAACTCGGCCACGCCGGCTGAGGCCCGCTCCCGCCCCCGAGACGGGCCGGCCCGCTGACGCGACGCGCCGGTCCCCGCTGACCGCAGGCGCCGGCTCCGGCTCTGCCATGCTCCGACGCTCATGTCTGGTCTGATCGAGCGCTACCGCGACCGCCTCCCGTTCGCCTCCGATGATCCTGTCGTGTCGCTCGGCGAGGGCGGTACCCCGCTGGTGCTCGCGCCCCGGCTGTCCGAGCGCGTCGGCGCGGAGGTGTGGCTGAAGCTCGAGGGCGCCAACCCGACCGGTTCGTTCAAGGATCGCGGGATGACCTGCGCGGTGTCGGCGGCGGTGCGCGAGGGAGCCCACGCGGTGGTGTGCGCATCGACGGGCAACACCGCCGCGTCGGCCTCCGCCTACGCCGCCCGGGCGGGCTTGCGCGGCGCGGTGATTGTGCCCGAGGGCAAGATCGCGACCGGGAAGCTCGCCCAGGCGCTGATGCATGGCGCCCGCGTGATCGCGCTCCGCGGCAACTTCGATCAGGCGCTGGCGCTGGTGCGCGAACTCGCCGGTCGCCACCCGATCGCGCTCGTCAACTCGGTCAACGACTTCCGCATCGAGGGCCAGAAGACCGCCGCCTTCGAGGTCCTGGAGGCGCTCGGCGATGAGCTCGATGCGGTCTGCATTCCGGTCGGCAATGCCGGCAACATCACCGCCTACTGGCGCGGATTCACGGAGGCCGGACAGCGCCCGCAGATGTTCGGTTTCCAGGCCGCCGGCGCCGCGCCGCTCGTACACGGGGCGCCGGTCGAGCACCCGGAGACTGTGGCCAGCGCGATCCGGATCGGCAACCCCGCGCGCTGGGAGGACGCAATGGAGGCGATGACCTCATCGGGGGGCGCGATCAAGGCGGTCAGCGACGCACAGATTCTGGCGGCGTACCAGTTCCTCGCCTCGAGCGAGGGGATCTTCTGCGAGCCGGCATCGGCGGCCAGCGTCGCCGGTCTGCTCGCGCACGGAGCCGACGGCGCGCAGCGGGTGGTGTGCGTGCTGACCGGCCACGGGCTCAAGGACCCGCAGATCGCCCTCGCGCAGGCGGGTGCCGTGGTGCCGTGCGATCCCGAGCTCGGGGCGATTGAGCGTGCGGTTCTTGGCTGATGCTCGGGCGCCGGATCTCACGTCGGGCGGTCGAACCGGCGGTGCTCGGATGACGCTCGGGCGCCGGCGCCTCGTGCGCGTACCGGCGTCCTCGGCCAACCTGGGCCCCGGCTTCGACGTGCTGGCGGCGGCGCTGGCGCTGCACCTCGAGCTCGAGGTGGTCGAGACGGGCGAGTTCTCCGTGGTCAGCCCGTTGGCTCTCCCGCGTGACCGCACCAACCTCGTCGTGCGCGCGTTCGAGCTGCTGCATCCGGCCGACGGGTTCCAGTTCCGGATCTCCTCGGAGATCCCGATCAGCGGCGGGCTCGGGTCAAGCGCCGCGGCGATCGTCGCCGGGCTGATGGCGGCGGACCACCTGTTCGAGCTCGATGCCGACATTTATCGGCTCGCGGTGCAGCTGGAGGGCCATCCCGACAACATTGGGGCCGCGCTGGAGGGCGGGTTCGTCGTCTGCGACGGCCCCCGCGTGCATCGATTCGACGCGCCGATGGGCCTCGAGGCGGTGCTCGTCGTCCCGGCGGAGGCGGTGCGAACCGAACGCGCGCGGGCGGCGCTGCCGGCCAGCGTGCCGCTCGGCGATGCGGTGTTCAATGTCGCCCACACGGCGATGCTGACGCTCGGGCTGGTCAGCGGCGACTGGGATCTGATCGCCGCCGGCCTTCACGACCGTCTGCATCAGCCGTTTCGAGCCTTCCTGTATCCGCGGTCAGCCGCATTGGTGGCACAGGCGCGGTCGCTCGGCGCGCTGGGGGCAACCATCTCCGGCGCCGGGCCGAGCGTGCTGATCTGGTCGCATTTCGACCAGACCGGAGCCTTGGTGGAGCAGCTCGCCGCCCAGACGCGTGGGTGGGCCACCGTGGTGCGGGCCCCGTTCGAGTCTCAGGGAGCGGACGTCCGGGAGCTGTAGGGTCTGGTTCCGACGCTCCTCGGGGCTGTCGGGGCTGTCGGGGCTGTCGGGGCTGTCTGGCTGTCGGGGCTGTCGCGGGCTGTCGGGGCTGTCTGGCTGTCGGGGCTGTCTGGCTGTCGGGGCTGTCGCGGGCTGTCGGGGGTGGGCTGGGCGTCCGCGCGCTCAGCCGGACCTCAGCTCGTGCGCGCGAATCCACGCGGCGTGGCGTTCCTGCACCTCACGCGACATCCGATGGAAGTCGATCAGCAGCTGTAGGTCCTCGTCGGTGTAACCCGACAGCATCGGGCGGACAGTGTCGGCGAGCGGGCCGAACAGCTCCCAGCTGTCCTCCCGCGCCTTTTGCGTGGGGCCGACCAGCACGCGCCGGCGATCGCTTGGGTCAGCGACCCGCCGCACGTAGCCGATGCGCTCCAACCGATCGATCACGGCGGTGATTGCGCCCGTCGTCAGTTCGCTTTGACGGGCCAGTTCGCCGGCGCTCATCTGGCCGTGCTGATCAAGGATGTCCAGGCAACGCCCGTCGGTCCGATTGAGACCCAACGCCTGGGTCGCAGCCTCATCAACCGCGTCGGTGGCGCGCTGGTTTGCCCGTACGGCGTGACCCAGAGCCTGGAGCAGCTCCTCTCGCGAAGTCGACTCGGCACCAGCGGTGGTGGGTTCTTCCTGCGCGGGCATGTCTCTTGACAAATAAATATCTTAGTAACTAAGATATCGAATCTCTAAGACACGATACCTGGAGGTGAACCAAGCATGGAGGAGGCGATCGAGGCCGAGGGTCTGGTCAAGTTGTATCCGAAGGGCGTGAAGGCGCTCGACGGCCTGTCGTTCGGCGTCAAGCCCGGGACCGTGTTCGGGCTGCTGGGACCGAACGGCGCCGGCAAGTCGACGGCGGTCAAGATCCTCACCACGCTGGCCAAGCCGGACCAGGGTAGGGCGAGCGTCGCCGGGATTGACGTCGTCGCGCATCCGGACCGAGTCCGGCGGGCGATCGGCGCGGTCGCGCAGGGGTCGGGCATCGACATTCAGGCGACCGGGCGAGAGAACCTGCGGCTGCAGGGTCACCTGTACGGTCTGCGGGGGCGGGGGCTCGAGCAGCGGGTGAACGAACTGCTCAAGCGCTTCGGCCTCGGCACCGCCGCCGACCGGATCGCGCGGGGCTACTCGGGCGGTATGCAGCGTCGGCTCGACATCGCGATGGCGCTCGTTCACGACCCGCAGGTGCTGTTCCTCGACGAGCCGACGACGGGACTCGATCCCGAGGTCCGCTCGGAGATGTGGCACGAGATCTCGCGCCTGTCGCGCGAGCAGGGCAAGACGATCCTGCTGACCACCCACTACCTCGAGGAGGCCGATCAGCTCGCGGCCCAGCTGGCGATCGTCGACCGCGGCACGGTCGTGGCGCGGGGCACCCCGGAGGAGCTCAAACGCGAGTTCCGGGGCGACGCGGTGCACGTCGAGCTCGACGGCGCGGGCGATCTCAACGGCAGCGTCCACGCAGCGCTCGAGGGTGTCAGCGGCGTGCGCGAGTTGACGGTGCAGGGGCGGGCACTGCGCGCGCGAGCCGACGACGGCGGCCGGGCCGTGCCGAGCATTCTGCAGGCGCTCGAGGCGCACGGCATCGCGGTCGCGTCCGTGCTCGTTGCCCGCCCGTCACTCGATGACGTCTACCTGCGCCACACCGGCCGCACGTTCGACGCAGCCGACGCCGAGGCGGCGCAGGAGGCCGCGGCGACCCCATGACCCTGGTTCGACAAACCCTCTACATGACCGTCCGTCACCTGCGCGAGCTATGGCGCCAGCCTTGGTTCGTCGGGGTCACGCTGGTCCAGCCGATCATCTGGCTGCTGCTGTTCGGCGCCCTATTCAAGAAGGTCGTCGAGATCCCCGGTTTCCACGGGAGTTCCTACATCGCATTCCTGGCGCCCGGAGTGGTGGTGATGACCGCGATGTTCAACTCCGCCTGGAGCGGGATGGCGCTGATCGAGGATCTCAACCGGGGCGTGACTGCGCGCTTCCTCGTCTCTCCGGTTCGCCGCGAGGCGCTGGTGGCCGGTCGCCTGCTGAAGGAGTTCGTGGTCGTCTTCCTGCAGTCGGTGATCATCGTCGTGCTGGCGTTGATCGTCGGCGCAACCTTCCCCGGCGGGCTCAGTGGGGTGATCGTGCTGATCATGGTCGCCTCGCTGCTCGGAGCCACGTTCGGAGCGTTGTCGAACGGGTTCGCGTTGATCATGCGCCAGGAGGAGGCGTTGATCGGGGCGGTGCAGTTCATCGTCCTGCCGCTCACCTTTCTCTCCACGACGTTCCTGGCGGCAAACCTCATCCCGCACTGGATGCGGAGCGTGTCGGACTTCAATCCCGTCAACTGGGCCGTCATCGCTGGGCGGGAAGCCACCGCGAGCCATCCCGACTGGGGGCTGGTCGCCTCCCGGGTCGGATTCCTGCTCGCGGTTCTCGCGGTCTTGCTGGCGTTCGCGACCCGCGCCTTTCAGTCCTACCAGCGGTCGGTGTAAACGCAAGCGGAGACGGCCGCTGAGAGGCGCTCAGACCGGCGAAGGACGCGCAGGCGGGTCTAGGCGACGCGCGAATTGGTGTTCAGGCCGGCCAGGCGACCGCGGGGCTCCTGCATGCCGAGTCGCCGCAGGACCTCGTCGGCCAGGGCAAAGTAGTCGGCCCCCAGGTTGGGCCGATAGTCGAGGATCGACACCGCCCGCTCGGCCGATTCGGCGTAAGCGATCGAAGCCCGAATCGTCGTCTCGATCAGCTTGTCGCCGAAGTGCTCGCGGAGCGAGTCGAACGCCTCGCGCGAGTGGCGGGTGCGCATGTCGGCGATGTTGAGCACGACGCCGAGCCACTCGAGGTTCGGGTTGAGGCTGTCCCGGGCCAGCGCGATCACCTCCAGCGCCTGCTCGACCCCTTGCATCGCGAAGTACTGGGCTTCGGCCGAGAGGAGCGCGTAGTCGGCGGCCACGAGCGCGTTGACGGTCAACAGGCCCAGCGCCGGCGGGCAATCGATCAGCACCAGGTCGTAGTCGTCCTTGACCTCGCCCAGCGCCCGCTTGAGCGTCAACTCGCGACCCATCTTGCCTCCGAGCATGAGTTCGGCTTCCGCGAGTCCCAGGTTGGCGGGGATGATCCCGTTGTGGACCGCGTCGATCGCCCGAGCCCGTCCTGCCAGCACGTCGCCGATCGTCGGCGAGGCGTCCGGGTCGACGTCGAGGTAATCAGACAGGTTGCCTTGGGGGTCGAGGTCGACCGCCAGGACACCCAGACCGAGGCGGCGAAACACGTCCGTCAACGTTCTCACCGCCGTCGTCTTGCCCGTGCCGCCCTTCTGGGAGAGAACCGCGATCGTTGCCGTCATCCGGCCCGCACTATAAGCGAGCGGAGAGCGGGCGGAAAGACCCTTGGCGGTGATGCCGCGCGGTCTTAATGATCAACCGGCGCGAGCGCTGCTGCCGTGCTCGGTGGTCTGCTGATACCGCATCCCCGAGATCACCGGTACGTCGAGGAAATGCATGTGATGGCGCCCGATCACGATCTCGTCGCCGTCCGCCAGCGTGCTCCACTCCACGTGCTCGCCGTTGACGAACACTCCGTTCAGGCTGCGGTCGTCAAGCACCCGCAGGCCGTCGGGCTGGCGCACGATCAGCGCGTGCCGACGCGACACGGTGGGATCATCGAATCGGATATCGGCCGCGAGACTGCGGCCGATTCGGGTCCACTCCCGCTTCAGCGCGTAGGCGATGACATCGTCACCGGACCGGTACACGACGTACTGCCCCGGCTCGTCCAAGCCGTCGCGCAGATCGTCGAGCCAGGTGTGGTCCTCGAGTTCGGGCGCGCTCTCGATGACCACGTTTTGGGCGGTCGTGAACAACGAAGCCCGCACGAATTGGTTGCCCCCGCAATTTGGGCAAGCCGGAAGCTCATCGACCGCATCAAGCGACAGTGGATAGTCGCATTCCATGCATCGAAACGTTCCGGTTCCCGCTACATTGCCCGACATCCAAGCTTTCATGGGGCATCTCCTCATTACGGGCCGCGACCATCTGCACCCGCCTGATGCAAATTGGCCAAGCCGCACACCTGGGCCACCTGATCATAGCCATAACGTCAAAGCGCGGCTAAACGGTCACGCCCCCGGTGAAGGAACCGGTTGTGGGGCGGCGAACACCACGTCGATGCCCGCGTCAGCGCGAGAAACCGACGAACTCGAGCTCGCGCTCCTACGGCGCGGCCTATACGAGCGATCCGCTGGTTCCGAGCGCTGCGGACGCTGCCACCGCACGCCGCTGATCGGCGAGCGCGTCTACATCTACGACTCCGGGTCGGTCGTCTGCGAGCTGTGCCGGTCGCTCCAGCACGAGGTGCCGCGGTACTCGCATATCGTCCACACGCCCGAGTTCGGACACACGATGCGGATCACCGACCAACGCGCCGCCGCCTGAGCCCGCGGCCCGAGGCTGGCTCTCCGATCTCAACCGGTCCAGCCCGACGCCGGGCATCCGATCTCACGCCGCGCTGGGGCGGATGCGGCCCATAGAATCCCGACAGTGGATCCTTTCACCGTCTCGACGACGATCTCCAAGCCGCGCGAGCAGGTGTTCGAGTACCTCGCTGACATCGCCAACCACGCCGAGTTCTCCGACCATTACCAAGTCGACTGGCATCTCACGCGGGTCGATCCCTACGGGCGTGGCGCCGGAGCCCGCTTTCGCATCAAGGCGCCGTTGAACCGGTTCTCGTGGGCGGACGTGACCCTGGCCGAGCTGCAGCCGCCGTTTCGGATCGTCGAGCACGGTCGGGGCGGTAAGTACAACCGGATTCGCATGCTGGGCACGTATACGCTCTCGCCGGGACCCGGGGAGTCGACCAAGGTCGAGTACACGCTCGAGACCGAGCCGGTGCAGCTGTCGGACAAGCTGCGCGATGCGCTCGGTGGGCGCGCCTGGAACCGCCGTCAGGCCGCAAAAGCGATGCGGCGGCTCCGGTCGATCCTCGAAGAGGGACGTGGACGGGGCCGGCGCGTGTCTGTTGAGGCTTCCTGAGGCATTGCGGGTTAGACTTCCGCCCCCGTGAGTGTCGGTCGCCATTGGATTCTCGCCTGCGCGCTGGTGCTGGCAGTGGGGCTGAGCGCCTGCGGGAGCAAGCCTGCGCATCCTCACGTCGCCGATGCCAATAACAACGGTGGCTACGTCGACGCAGGCCCGGTGACCTATCAGCTGCAGATCTCGCGCGAGCTCAATCAGTACGACACCGAGGACTCCCAGTACGTGAAGGGATTGCCTCTCGGCACGGTGCCACCGACCCCCGCCGAGTTTTGGTACGGAGTCTTCATGTGGGCCAAGAACCAGACGTCGAGGACGCAGGTCACGACCGACAACTTCGACATCGTCGACACGCAGGGCAACCGGTATTACCCGCTCAAGCTGATCCCGGCCCTCAACCCGTACGCCTGGACGGCCCAGACTCTGAAGCCCCTCAACACCGAGCCGGGTCCGGACACGACCGCCGCTTTCGGGCCGACTCAAGGCGGGTTGCTCCTATTCAAGCTCAACAGCTCCGCCTACGCGAACCGGCCTCTGACGCTCGAGATTCGCGGACCCAGCAATCAGCTCTGGGCGACGATCTCCCTCGACCTTTGAGGACACACAACCGGCGCTCGCGGCGACGGGCGCGTCGGGCCAGGTCCTCACCTCGGATCGTCGTGATCGCGATCACGATCGCGCTGGCGGCTGCGGCCGCACTCGCTCCGGCGGCTCAGGCCGGATGGGGACCGAGATTTCAGTTCGCCGCGCCGGGCTCGCTCGACACCATCCCTACGCAGTTGGGCTTCTCCGCTACGGGCGCTGCGGCCGCCGCCTTCGGCGTGGGGGACATCGACAACCCGTCGCAATCGCAGGCCCTGGTCACCTTGCGCTCCTCGCGTGGGGCGGTCGGAACCCCGCTCCCGGTCCCGGGTGCGCAGCAGGTCCTCGCCCTGGGCTATGACGGCGCGTCGCTGGAGTTGCTGACCGGCACGAGCCCCGTCGGCTTGGCCTGCTGCAGCACGGCGCAGGCGATCCAGTTGACCAGTCAGGGGCAGTTCATGCGGGCGCGCACGCTTGTCTCGGGACTCGTCGGGGCGAGCCTCGGGCAGCTCGTGACCCTCGCCGGCGGGCGCCTGGTGGCCGCAATCTCCAGCGGCAACGGAGTCTGGGCGGCGCAATCGGTCACCGGCAATCGTTTCGCCGCCACGCATCGATTGACCGGACCGGCGGAGCTGCCGGAGTCGCTCGCGGCGACGAGCCTCGGGGGGGACAAATCGATCGTGGCCTGGGCGGCGGCACCGGCGATCAGAGCGCTCGCGCGGAGCATCTTCATCGCCACCGGCTCCAAGCTGAGCGGGCCACGTCACGCGCGTGCGGCGCTGACGGTTCCGCCGGGACACCAGATCGATGAGCTCGGCTTGGCGTCGAACGTCTCGACGCCGACGGTCGCCTGGATCGAGAGCTGGTTCGACCGCCGCGGCGGCTTCCACTCTGAGGCGAGCGTTGCTGATCTCACTGCCCGGCCGCTCGCGCGAGCCCTCTCGAACGCCAATCAGATTGCCTCAGGGCTGGCTTTGGCCGCCGATGCCGTCGGCGATCAGGCCGCCGCGTGGAAGGTCTGCGCGCGCAACGGCTCGTGCACGCTCGACGCTGCGCTGCGTCGCCCGGGGGCCAGCTTCGGCGCGCCGGCGTCGCTGGGCCGGATTGACGCGTCGCAGGCCCCAGCGCTCGCGGTGGGGGCCGGCGGCGAGGTCCTGCTGGGGTGGGTCAGGCTCGGTCACCCGGTGGTGGCGGCCAGTTCGCCCCGCAGCGGGCGGTTCGGCGCTCCGCGTGTGCTCTCGCGGACGGTGTACGCGGCGGACCTCACGCTCGCATTTGGCCCCGCCCGCGAGGCGATCGCGGCCTGGACCCAGGGGACGCTCGCGCCGAGTGTGGTGGCGGACGCGTATCGAGGCCCGTAGACCTTGGCTGGCGGGCGCCTCAGTGCTTCTGCAGCGCCGTGACCAGCACTTGCTGCACCGCAGGCGCGGCGGTCGCTCCGCCCGCTCCCTGAGCCGGGAACAACGCACCGACCACGTACCGCGGCGCCCCGACCGGGGCGTAGCCGACGAACCACGCGTCGGTATTTTGCGCCGAACTGGCACCGGGGGCCGACGTGTCGGTCAGCTCGGCAGTGCCCGTCTTGCCGGCCACCGTCACTCCCGGGATCTGGGCGGCGGTGCCGGTCCCGTATTGGACCACCGCGACCATCATCCGCTGCACGTCGCGCGCCACCCGACGGCTGCTGACGCGCACGAAGCGCGGGCGCTGGTGAGCGAGCAGCGTCGGAACCGGCCGTCGGCCGCCCATGGCGATGGTTGCCGCCACGTCGGTCATCTCGAGCGCGCTCGTCTGGACCATGCCCTGGCCGATTGCCGAGGAGCCAACCGCCAAGCTGTCACCGATCGTGCTGGCGGAGGGAATTGTGCTCTCCGCGGTCCCGGGAATCGAGACGGGCTGGTTGAAGCCGAAGCGCTCAGCGATGTTGACCAGACGCCGCGCGCCGAGCGTCACCCCCAGCGGGGCGAACACCGAGTTGCAGGACACGGCGAACGCGTTGATCAGCGTTCCCCCGCACGCCTCGCCACCGGCGTTCTGGAGTGTGAACCCGTCGATCGTCGCCGAGGTCTGGATCGGGAACGTGGTCGTCGGCTTGACGATCCCCGCCGCGAGCGCGCCGGTCGTCGTGATGATCTTCATCGTCGAGCCGGGGGGCTGCAGTGAGGAGTCGGCGATGCCCGCGAGCGCCAGCACCGCCCCAGTGTGGGGATTCATCACGGCCATGCCGGCGTAGCGACCGGCCATCGCGCTGACCGTGGCGCTCTCGATTGCTGGGTCGACCGTCGTCTTCACCGCGGGCGCGGCGACGGGGGATGCGCTGGCCAGCACGCGGCGACCGGCGAGCAGGGTGCCTCCGGGGGTCCCCGCGAGTCGGCTCTGGAAGATCTGCTCGAGCCCGTCGATACCGACCCTCGCGTTGGGGGGGTACCCCGCGATGGCGAACTGGGCCTTGGCCGCGCTCGGGATTGGCCCGAGCTCACCGACGATCTGCTCGGCCACGTCGGGAATCGGCGACGTCCGATCCGGGCCCTGCGCGAGCGGTGTCCCGTCGCTCGCGAGCAGCGTCGCCCGGGGCGGGAGGGTCACCCGCCGGGTCAGCCGCTCACCCGCTGCCAGCCCCGGAAATAGCAGCGTCCCCGACAGCCGCACGCTCGCTCCCGAGCCACTCCCGCTCAGGGGCACCTCCAAGGTCTCGCTGAGCACGCCCCACAGTTTGGTCCCCACGCGCATGCGCACCGGAATCGCGCCGCCACTGCGGCGGCCGACGCGGACCGTGGTCAACGAATCGAGCGTGGCCGTGTCCGCGGCCGCCTTGAGCTCGGACACGAACTGAGCCTCAGAGGTGCCTTGGCGCGAGCCCGCGTCGAGCAGGCTGTACATCTTCTGGTAGTCACCCTGCGTCCACGCGGTGACGTACCGGGTCACCAGTTGTCGCTCGGCCCGCCCCGGCTCTGTCGACCAGACCGCGCCGGCAGCGAACGCGATGACCGCCAATCCGCCCAGCGGGGCGGCGCGTGTCAACAGACGCCGACGCCGGACGTTTCGCCGAGCAGGTTGCGGCTGTATTGGGGCCGCGATTACACCTCCTTGTGCCACCTCAATCATTAACGGTAGAAGATGCGAGGGGCCGGCGGCTTAGCACTACCCTCCAGCGGGTGACGAGCATCGACTGGCTCATCGTCGGCTTCACCGTTCTGTTGGCCTTCTACGGCTACCTGCAGGGCTTTATCGTTGGTGCGCTGTCGCTCATCGGGTTCGCCGTGGGAGCATTTCTGGGCACGCGACTGGCGCCGCTGCTGCTCAACGGCGGGTCGCATTCTCGGTATGCGCCCTTGCTCGGTCTGCTCGGTGCCCTGCTCGTGGGCGGAGTGCTGGCCAGCGGCTTTGAGGGGCTGGGAGTGCATGCCCGTTCGGCGCTGCGCTGGCCGGGCCTGCGCGCGATCGACGGCCTGCTCGGGGCGGTGTTCACCGCGTGCGTCGGTCTCGGTATCGCGTGGATCGTCGGGGCCGTGGCGCTGCAATCGGACAGCTCGCGACCGCTGCGCACCGACATCCAGCGCTCGGCCATCCTGCGCGAGCTCGACCAGCTGCTACCTCCCTCCGGGCCAATCCTCCATGCGCTGGCGCGGTTCGATCCGCTGCCCTCGGTTCGCGGCCCGGCGGCGAATGTGCCGGCCCCGACGCGCGGGATCCTGGCCAGCCGTGGGGTCCGCGCCGCTCGCTCCAGCGTTGTCCGCGTGGTCGGGACCGCGTGTGGGCTCGGGATCGAGGGAAGCGGCTGGGTCGGGGCCCCGGGACTGGTCGTCACCAACGCGCACGTCGTGGCCGGGGAATCCGACACCAAGGTGCAGGTCCACGGTCTGGGGCTCGGGCTGCCCGCGCAAGTCGTCGATTTCGATCCCCATGATGACCTCGCGGTACTCAAGGTGCACGGCCTCGCCGAGCCCCCGCTGCCCTTGGCCGCCAACCCGCGCTCGGGCACGGCCGCCGCGATCCTCGGTTATCCCCTCGACGGCCCGTTTGACGGCGAGCCCGGTCGCATCGGGGAGACCCAGGTCTTCAGCACCGAGGACGCCTACGGTAACGGCCCGGTCCTGCGCAGCGTGACGTCGCTGAGAGGCCGAGTCCGCCCCGGCAACTCCGGCGGCCCGATGGTCGACGCTGAGGGACAGGTGCTCGCCACCGTGTTCGCCGCGATCACCGGCACGAGTCGGTCCGGCGGCTTTGCCGTACCGAACGCGCTCGTGCAAGCCCAATTGGCGCTGGCGCGCACGCACGACGTCCCGGTCAGCACGGAGCAGTGCGCGGGTTAGGGCGCCGGTGGGCGGGCGACGGTCTGCACGCCGCCCGCCCTTAGGCGTTTTCTTACCCCCGGACGTCCTCGGCCATCTGCTGCACCTCGTCAAGCCCCAGCGCCCCAAGGAGCCGCGGGTGATGATGCGCGAGGTGTCGCTGTGCCGCATCGAAGAGCTCAAGCTCAGAATCACCCACGAGTTGCGCCCCGCACTCGCAATAGGCGATCCGGCTTTGGCCTTCGGTGATCGTGGTCATGGTTCCTCGGTCGCTGCGGCTCTGCGTCACTCGGCGCGCCCCCCCGATCGCGTCACTGCGTGTGGTCCCCGGTCTCCACGGACGGGGACGATTTCGGCTTGCCGTTGGCGATACGTTTCCATAACGTTGACGGCAACTGAGAGAACCCGAATCCAGCTGTGTGGACGGCTGTCGGTTGAGCTCGACGGGGTCCAATGCGCCGGAGAGCTGCGAGGCCGGCAGGTGCGCCTGCTGCTGGGCTACATGGTGCTCAATCGCGCTCGTCCCGTCGGGCGTGAGGAGCTGATTGGATCGCTGTGGCCCGACAACGCTCCGGTCTCGCAGGACGCCGCGCTGCGAACCCTGCTGTCGCGGTTGCGCTCCGCGCTCGGACGCTCGGTGCTCGTCGGCCGTGACGAGTTGAACCTCGCGTTGCTCGAGCCGGCTTGGATCGATGTCGAAGCTGCCGACTCGGAGGTGGGGCGGGCCCAAGACGCGCTGCATCGGGGGGATGCTCGTATCGCGTGGGCGCTCGCCCAGGTTCCGTTCAACATCGCCAGCCGTGGGCTGCTGCCAGGGTCGGAGGCGAGCTGGCTCGAGCCTCGGCGACGCGAGCTCGAGCAGATCCGCCTGCAGGCGCTCGAAGTGATCGGTCGCGCGGGGCTGAGCCTCGGCGGGACGCAGCTCGGTTCGGTCGAGCGCGCGGCGCGTGGCCTGATCGAGACCGAGCCGTATCGCGAATCGGGCTACGTGCTCCTGATGCAGGCGCTCGCCGCTCGGGGCAACGTCGCGGAGGGCCTGCGCGTGTTCGAGCGCCTACGCACCCTGTTGCGCGATGAGCTCGGTACCGCCCCCTCACCGGACACCATCGCTGCCCACGAGCGACTGCTGCATCCCAGCCGGCGCAGGGCCGGTGCGATGAGCGATAGTCAAGCGCCGGGCGACCGGCCGGACATCGAGCTCCCGGCGGAACTGGCCGCGCGCGGCGCCACCCCACTGGTCGGCCGTGTGCTCGAACTCCAACAACTCGAGCGCCGGTGGCAGCTCGAGCGCGGAGCCGACGTGGGCGACGGGGCGAGCGCGGCGAGCGGGGCGGACGAGCTCCCAGACAGACGCGCCGAGCGGGTCATTCTGCTGGCCGGCGATCCGGGGATCGGCAAGACGCGGCTGATCGCCGAGCTGGCCCGACGGGCCCACGAATCCGGCGCCGTGGTGCTGGCCGGCCACTCCCCCGAGGACACGCTGGTCCCCTACCAGCCATTCCTCGAGGCGCTGCGTCACTACGTCCTCAACCTCTCCTCCTCCGAGTTGCGCGCCACCGCGCGTGAATACGGCTCCGAGTTGGCCCGGTTGATCCCTGAGCTTCGGCGACGCCTCCCCGACCTGCCCCCGCCGCTGCCCGGGGAGCCGGAGACCGCGCGATACCGACTGTTCGAGGCGGTGGTCGGATTGCTGGCCGAGATTTCAGCCTCGGCGCCCGTGCTGCTGGTGCTCGACGATCTGCACTGGGCCGACCGGCCCACGCTGCTCCTCCTCCGTCACCTCGCGCGGGCCCCCCAACCGTCCCGGTTGCTGATCCTCGGCGCCTACCGAGCCACCGAACGGGGCGACGACGGGTTCGGCGCCTTGCTCGCCGATCTGCGCCGCGAGCGACTGATGGCCCAGATCGACGTGAGCGGCTTGGCCGAGCCCGAGACGGTGGAGCTGATCCGGGTCCGGACCGGAGTGATGCCGTCCCGCGTCTTCTCCGAGGCGCTGCACGAAGAGACCGAGGGCAACCCGCTATTCATCGAGGAGATCGTCCGTCACCTCGTCGACGCGGGCGTCCAGCCCCACCAGGCCGGGGCCCGCGAGCTGCAACGGTTCGGGCTCCCCGAGGGCGTCAAGGAGGTCATCGCTCGCCGGCTCGATCGCCTTGACGGCAAGGCGATCGAATGGTTGCGCGTCGCGGCGGTCACGGGACGGGATTTCGACGCCTCGCTCCTGGAGGAGGTCCTGGCCTTCGCGGAGGACGATTTCCTCGGCGCACTGGACGAAGGCCTGGCCTCAGGGCTCGTGGTCGAGTCGGTCGACCGCCCGGGGCGCTACAGCTTCGCTCACGCGCTGATCCGCGAGACTCTCTACGAGGGCATGTCGGAGGCTCGCCGCACGCGTATCCACAGGCGGGTCGGCGATGCGCTCGAGGGCGCGGAAGCGGGGCGGCATCTCAACGAGCTGGCGCTTCACTTCACGCGCGCCGCGGAGCCGCGGGACGCCGAGCGCGCGATTCGCTACGCGCTGCGCGCCGGCGAGCAAGCCACGGCGATGCTCGCCCACGAGGAGGCGGCAGATCACTATGCCAGCGCGCTTGACGTCCTCGAGCGCACCGAGCCCGATGCGCTGCGCAAACGCTGCGAGCTGTTGCTGGCGTTGGGCGAAGCCCAGGTCCGCAGCGGCGAGCGCCCGCTGGCCTGGCAGACCCTGCGCGAGGCCGCGGCAGTGGCGGCGCGATTGGGCGACAGCACGAGTCTCGCCCGGGCCGCGATCGGCGCCTCCAGGCGCTACGTGCAGCCCCCGGGCGTCGTCGACGAGGAGCTGATCGCGATGCTGGAGCAGGCGGTCGCGATGACCACCGAAGAGCGCACCGTGATGCGCGTTCGCCTGTTGGGTCGCTTGTGCGGAGCGCTCTACTACTCGCCCAACCGCGAGCGGATGAAGGAACTGAGTGCCGAGGCGACCGCGATTGCCGCGGAGCTCGGCGACCCCGAGGCGCGGGCGCTGGCCGCCGCCGCCCGGCGGCGCGCCTTCTGGGGCCCGGCGCACGTGCATCAGCGTCTGTCGGACTCGACCGAGCTGCTGCGGTGCGCGCGCGAGGCCGGCGACGTCGAGTTGACCCTCCAGGGCCACGCGTGGCTGGTCGTCGATCTACTCGAGCACGGCGACTGCGACGGCGTCGAGGCCCAGCTGGAGGCCTTCAACGCCGGGGCGCAACGGCTGCGTCAGCCGCTCTACCTATGGAACGCGGCGGTCTGGCGGGCGATGCGCGCCCTGCTCGAAGGACGCCTCGAACAGGCCGACGAGTTGGCCTCCGACGCCCTGGCGGGAGGGCTGCACGGGGAAGGGGTGACCGCGTTGCAGTACTACGAGATCCAGCTGCTGGCGATCCGGCGGGAGCAGGGACGGATCGCGGAGCTCGAGCAGCCGGCCCGGGATCTCGTGACCGCCAACCCCCACCTGCCCGCGTGGCGGGCGGCGCTCGCCACGCTGCTCTGTGAGGCCGGACGCCTGCAGGAGGCGCGGCGGGAGTTCGAGGCATTGGCGGCCAACGATTTCGCGGGCATCCCGCAGGACGGCGATTGGATGATCGCCATCACCCTGCTCGCCGACTCGTGCACCGAATTGGGGGACGCCGAGCGCGCGGCTCAGCTCTACGAACTGCTGCTCCCCCACGGAGCGAGCAATGTCGTGATCGGCCTGGGCGCAGTCTGTCTGGGATCTGCCGCGAGGTACCTGGGCCGGCTCGCGAGCGCGATGGGGCGGCGGACCACTGCGATCGAGCATCTCCGTAGCGCACTGGACGCGAACGCGGCTCTCAAGGCCCCGGTGGCGCTTGCGCACACCCAGCTCGACTATGCCCGGGTGCTGGGTCCCGGGCCCGAGGCCCAGGCGTTGGTCGCCGCGGCCACGCGGACCGCCGATGAGCTGGGGTTGCCGCTGGTGTCGCGGCGGGCCGGGGAGCTGATGGGCGCCTGATCACGCCGGGAGCCCGCGCGCTCGCATTTCCGACCCTGTCGCGGTTGGCGCTACCCTCGTCGGACTCATGTCCAAGACCCTCGTCATCGCGGAGAAGCCGTCGGTGGGGCGCGACCTGGTTCGCGTTCTCCCGGGTGCTTTCACCAAATCAGAGGGCTTCCTGGAGGGCCCCGAGCACGTCGTCACGTGGGCCGTCGGCCATCTTGTCCAGCTCGCCGACCCTGACGAATACGACGACAAGTTCAAGAAATGGCGCATGGCCGATCTGCCGATCGTCCCTGATCGCTTCAAGCTCGTCGTCCGGGATGAGCGGTCCAAGAAGCAGATGAACGTGGTCAAGCGTCAACTCGGCCGCGACGACGTCGACCTGGTCGTGAACGCGTGCGATGCCGGGCGAGAGGGCGAGTTGATCTTCGCCTATCTGTACGAGAAGTCGGGCTCGCACAAGCCCGTGCAACGGCTGTGGCTGAACTCGATGACCCAGAAGGCGATCGCCGCGGCGTTCTCGCAGCTGCGCCCGGCGGCTGAGCTGGCCTCACTCGAGGCGGCCGCCCGCTCGCGCTCGGAGGCTGACTGGATCGTCGGCATGAACGCCACGCGAGCGGCGACGATCCGCCTGCGCTCCTCGTTTGATGGGGCCGTGTCGCTGGGGCGGGTGCAAACGCCCACACTGGCGATTCTGGCCCGCCGCGAGGCGGAGATCAAGGCGTTCAAGCCCGAGGCCTACTGGACCGTGGACGCCGTCTTCGACCCGGTCCAGAACGGGCCTCGGGTCTACGAGGGCCGCTATCACGCGGGGGCCAACCCGCGCCTGGAGACCGCCGCCGAAGCCCAGGCGATCGTCGCCGATTGCACAGGGCAGATCGGCGCCATCACCAAGCTCGAGAAGACCGAGCGCAAGGAGCGCGCGCCCCTCCTCTACGACCTCACCTCGCTCCAGCGCGACGCCAACAGCCGCTACGGCTTCTCCGCCCGGCGCACCCTGGGCGCCGCCCAGCGGCTGTATGAGGAACACAAGGCGCTCACCTATCCCCGCACCAACTCGCGCTACCTGACTCAGGACATGATCGCCGAGATCAAGCCGATCGCGGCCCTGGTCGGCGAACGCAGCGAGTACGCCGCGGCCTCTCGGTACGTGCTCGGCCTCGACCTGCTACCGCTCGGCCGGGTGGTCGACGACGCCAAGGTCACCGACCACCACGCGATCATCCCGACCCGCTCCGAGCACCACCCGGTCGACAAGATGAACGAGGACGATCTGCGGATCTACGACCTGGTGGTCCGTCGGTTCCTGGCCGTGTTCCACCCCGAGGCGGTGTTCGAAAACACCCGCGTCGAGACGACGGTGAGCGCCGCCGGGGCCGAGCAGGCTCCTGCGCACGTGTTCCGCACCCGCGGGAAGGTGATGCTGGTTCCGGGCTGGCGCGGCGTGTACGGCGAGCTGCCCGACGCTGAGCGCAGCGACGATGACGAAGGTCGCGAGCAGCAGTTGCCCAAGCTCGAGCAGGGCGAGCAGGTCGAGGTCAAGGAGGTCGCCTCCGAGGAGAAGGAGACCAAGCCACCCCGGCGCTACACCGAGGGCGCGCTGCTCGGCGCGATGGAGACGGCCGGCAAGCTGGTCGACGACGACGAGCTGCGCGAAGCCATGAAGGACTCGGGGATCGGCACCCCGGCCACCCGCGCGGCGATCATCGAGCGTCTGCTCCAGGTTGGCTACATCGAGCGCGACGGCCGCGCGCTCGTGGTCACCGAGAAGGGCCAGAACGTGATCCGCCTGCTCGGCGAGCACGCCCTCACCTCCCCGGACATGACCGGAGAGTGGGAGAGCCGGCTGGGCAAGATCGAGACCGGCGAGGATTCTCGCGAAGCGTTTATGGGAGACATCGTCAGGTTCACCGAGGCGACCGTCGGCGAGCTCGACCAGAAACTCAAGGACGTCCGCATTCCGCGGGCCAACCTCGGGCCCTGCCCGGTCTGCAGCCGCGACATCGTCGAGAACCGAAAGGGTTACTCATGCTGGTCGCGCGAGGACCCGGGTTGCGGGTTCGTGATCTGGAAATCCAAGGCCGGCAAGCAGCTTCCGATCGCGGTCGCGCGAGAGCTGATTCGGACCGGCCGAACCGAGAAGCCGGTGACCGGCTTCAAAGGCCGCTCGGGCAAGAGCTTCCGCGCTCGCCTCGCTCTGCAGCAGGGCGAGGACGGCAAATGGCGGGCCGAGTTTGACGAGCCGTGGGCCAGGGAGGGCGCCAAGCCCCCCGACGTCGAGCAGCCCGCCGACGGCGAGCAGCCCCAGCCGGCACCCGCCGCGCAGGAGCCGGCCGCCGCCTAGCCGGAGGGGCCGGACGGTCGCGGGGGTGCGGAGCCGGCGTGTGTGGGGGCGGCCAGGGATGGCTGGTGCGGCGGGCGCGCAGGGGGCTTTGTCTGACCCGCCCGCCACCATAGGCGGATGCCGCTCACGCTCGTTCTCGGCCCCGCCAACTCGGCCAAGGCCGGTGAGGTCCTAGGCGCCTATGGTCCCGGCGCCCGGCGGGGAGCGCTTCTGGTCGTGCCGACCGCGCTCGACGCGCAGCACTACACCCGCGAGCTGGCCGGCGACGGAGTCGTATTCGGGTCGGTGCTGACGTTCTCGGGCCTCGCGTCTGAGATCGCCCGGCGGGCTCAGTACGGAGGCCGTCGGCTCTCCGCGCTGCAGCGCGCGCGGGTGCTCCGGCGCGTCGTGCGTGACGCGCCGCTGACCGTCCTGGCACGATCGGCCACGGCGCCGGGGTTCGCCGCCGCCGCCGGCGAATTGATCGCGGAGCTCGAGCGCTCGCTGGTGACGCCTCAGCGCTTTGCCCAGGCGCTGCGCAGCTGGGCGGCCGAGGACCGCCGCCGCGAGGCTTACGCCCAGGATGTCGCCCACCTCTATCTCGACTACGTCCAGGCTCTCGATCTCCTCGGCTGCGTCGACCCGGAGCTCTACGCCTGGCGCGCGCTCGACGCACTGCGCGCCGCGCCCGGCCGCTGGGGCGCCGACCCTGTTTTCTTTTACGGCTTCGACGAGCTGACCGCGCTCGAGCGCGACGCCGTTGAAACGCTGTCGCGGATCGCCGAGGCCGACGTGACGGTCTCGCTCACCTACGAGCCGGACCGCGCGGCCTTGATCGCCCGCGCCGAAGCCGTGCAAGAGCTGCGACCGTTGGCCGAGCGCGTGCTCGAGCTCCCCGGCCTCGACGAGTACTACGCACCCCAGGCGCGCGTCGCGCTGCACCATCTCGAGCGAGGGCTGTTCGAACCCGCCCGGGAACGGATCGACCCCGGGCTCGCGGTGCGCCTGCTCGAGGCAGGCGGAGAGCGGGCTGAGGCCGAGCTGGTCGCGGCGGAGGTGCTGGGCCTCCTGCGCGCCGGCGTGCGCGCCGAGGAGATCGTGGTCGTGTTCCGCTCGCTCGCGCGGGCGCCGGTACTGATCAGCGTGTTCGAGTGCTACGGGATCGCGCTCGCGAGCGGATATGAGATCCCGTTCGGGCACACGGGGCTGGGCCGGGGCCTCCTCGGTCTGGCGCGCTGCGCGTTCCTGGACGAGCGTCACGCCGGCGCAACCGACCTGCTCGACTACCTGCGCTCTCCCGGTCTGCTCCGCCAGCCCGAGCTGGTCGATGCGCTCGAGGCGGAGCTCCGACAGGCAGGGCTCTCGTCGGTTCTCGACGCTCGCACGCGCCTGGGATGGGAGTTCGGCGAAATCGACGCCCTCGGTTCCGCTGAGGATCCCGCGGCCGGGCTCGGACGCCACGCGCGGAGGCTATTCGCGGCGCCGTATCGAGCGGCCGCCGCGACGCTTGATCCCGCTGCAGAACTCGACGCGCGCGCCCTCGTCACGGTGCTGCGGGCCCTGAGCGAGCTCGTCGAGCTCGGCCAACCCGTCCCGGGGCCGGAGCTGATCGAGGTGCTCGAGGGCCTTGCCGTGCCCGCCGTCCCTCCCGCTGCTGCGGGTGCGGTGTTATTGGCCGAACCGCTCGAGGTCAGGGCGAGACGATTTCGGGCCGTGTTCGTCTGTGGGCTGCAGGAGGGACAGTTCCCTGCGCCGGCCAGACCCGAGCCGTTTCTCTCCGACGAGCGCCGCCGCGAGCTCGCCGCCTGCTCGGGACTGCGCCTGCGCCCCCGCGAGGACGCGCTGGTCCGCGAGCGCTACCTGTTCTACTCCTGTCTGTCTCGCGCGACCGAGCAGGTCATCCTCAGCCACTGCAGTTCCGACGAGGAGGGAAACCTCGTCCTGCCCTCGCCGTTTATCGCCGACGTGGCCGAATTGCTGGTCGAGAATTGGCGCGATCGCCGCCGCCGGCGGCTGCTCGCCGACGTCGTGTGGAGCGCAGACGCCGCGCCCACCGGGCGCGAGCTCGCCCGCGCCCGCGCTGTCTCGCAGGCGCTCACGGCCGGCGCGGTGCCGGTGCCGTTGCGGGTGCTGGGCGCGGACGCGCTCCGTCGTGTCCGCCACAGCCAGATCCTCTCCGCTGGAGCGCTCGAGACCTACGCCGACTGTCCGGTCAGATGGTTGGTCGAGCGGGAGCTGCGACCGGCGCCGTTCGAGCCCGAGCCGGACGCGATCGCTCGCGGCAACTTCATGCACGATGCGCTCGAGCGCGTGCTCCGGCGACTCGGAGGCCCGGTCACCCCGGAGTCTCTGTCGCAGGCCCATCGGATTCTCGACGAGCTCCTGGCCGAGACCGGGGCCAGTGAGACCGACCGCGCCGCCCAGATCGCGCCCGGGCGACCGGCGGGGATTCGCGCCGCCGCGTTGCGCGCGATCGAAGCCGACCTGCGCCGTTACCTCGACCACGAGTCCCGCGATGGCTCCGATTCGCAGCCCGAGGGGCTGGAGCTCCGGTTCGGCTTTTCCGACGCGGAGCCATCGTTGCCAGCGCTTGACCTTGGCGGGGGGGAGGACCGGGTGCTCGTCCGCGGCATGATCGACCGAGTCGACGTCGATTCGCGCGGGCGGGCGATCGTCCGCGACTACAAGAGCGGGGTGGTCCGCACAGAGCAGCAGGGGGCGCGCTGGAGGCTCGACCGCCGGCTCCAGGTCGCGCTGTACATGCTGGTCGTGCGCGAGCTGCTCGGGCTTGACCCCATTGCCGGTCTCTACCAACCGCTCCGAGGCGATGATCTGCGGCCGCGCGGCGTCTACCTGAAGGACGCGCCTGTCGGCCTCGACGTCGTCGCGACGGACGCCCGCGACCGGCCCGAGCTCGCCGCGGAGCTGCAGGACGCGACCACGCGCGCGCTCGCGCTGGCTCGGCGGCTGCGCGGCGGCGAGCTCGTCCCCTGTCCTGAGACGTGTTCGCGCGACGGGTGTGCATACCCGGGGATCTGCCGGACGGGGTAGGCGTGGAAGCGACGCGCGATCGATCAAGCCCGGCGAGCATCGGCGGGCGCAGAGATCAGAACGCTGGCTCAGGCCGCGATCCGGATTGGACCGCGGAGCAGCTGAGCGCGATCGAGCGCCGAGACGGGGACCTGCTGCTCGACGCGGGCGCTGGCAGCGGCAAGACATCGGTGCTCGTCGAGCGGTTTGTCCGCGCGGTGCTCGAAGACGGCGTCGACGTGGCCGCGATCCTCACCATCACGTTCACCGACAAGGCGGCGGCGGAGTTGCGCGACCGCATCCGCCGCCGGCTCCGTGCCCTGGGCGCTGACGAGGCCGCTCGCGCCACCGAGGGTGCGTTCATCTCGACGATTCACGGATTCTGCGCCCGCGTGCTTCGCGCCCACGCGCTGGCGGCGGGAATTGACCCCGCCTTCGTCGTCCTTGACCGCCCCGAATCGGAGCGACTCGCCGACGCCGCCTTCGACGACGCGCTCGAAGCGCTCGCCGAGAGCGCCGCCGGGGTGGATCTGATCGCGTCATATGGCCCCGGACTGTTGCGCGACACGATCCTCGCCACCTACGCGCAGCTGCGCTCGCGTGGGCAGTCGGCTCCCACCCTGCCGCTGTGTCCCGATGCCACCGACCCGGACGCCGCACCGGCACTGGCGCGCGCCGCCGCGACGGCCGCGCGGGAGCTCGGAGCGGTCGCGAGCCCCGGGGTTCGGGTGCTCGAGGCCCTCCAGCGACTCGGGCGGTGCGCGGAGCTCGTGCACGATCCCCAGCCCTGGCCCGGTGAGCTCGATCGCGTGTCCCTCCCGCGAGGCAACGGAGCGGCGCTGAGCACTCCGGTGTGCCTGGCCTACACCGAGGCGCTCGCCCGCTGGCGCGCGGTCTGTGAGCGCCGCGCGGCGAAGCCGGTCCGCGACCTGCTCGACCGCCTGCTGTCGAGTTTCGGCAGCCACTACGCAGAGCGCAAACGCGAGTGCTCCGGACTCGACTTCGAGGACCTCGAGCTGATGACGCGCGACCTGCTGCGCTCCGCCGATGAGTTGCGCGAACGCTACCGCTCGCGCTTCACGCAGATCATGGTCGACGAGCTGCAGGACACCAACCGCGTCCAACTCGAGCTGATCGAATCGATCGCCGACGGGAACCTGTTCACGGTCGGGGACGCTCAACAGTCGATCTACGGCTTCCGGCACGCGGACGTCGAGCTGTTCGAGCAGCGGGGAGAGCGGCTCGCGGCGGGCGGGGCTCGGGCCACGCTGCGCACCAACTTCCGCTCGCGGGTGGAGATCCTCGACGTGCTCAATCTCGGGTTTGCCGACGGCGATCGGTTCACGCCGCTGCGCGCCGGACGCAAGGACGACCCGGTCGAGGATCCGCGCGTCGAGCTGCTGATCGTCGACAAGGGCGCGGACTGGGCGGCCGACGGGCTGGCCTCGCCGTGGCGGCTGGCCGAGGCTCGCGCCCTCGCCATGCGGGTCAAAGAATTGGTCGACGGCGGGGCGGCACCGCGGCAGGTCGTCGTGCTCACCCGCGCCAGCACGGACATGAGAGCGTACGAACGAGCGTTGGAGGACCGCGGGATCCCGACCTACGTGATCGGTGGACGGGGGTACTGGTCGCATCCGCAGGTCGCGGACCTGGTCGCGTATCTCCGCGCCCTCGCCAACCCGCGTGAGGAGCAGGCGCTCTACACCGTGCTGGCTTCGCCGATGGTCGGTGTCTCGCTCGATGCCCTGGTCGTCGTGGCCGCCGCCGCCCGCGCCGGGGATCGGGATCCCTGGTGGGTGTTACGCGAGCCCGCCGGGCGGCTGGATGACCTCAGCCGGGCGGATCGTGAGAAGCTGATCCGATTCTCGGACTGGTTCGCCGCCGAGCGGCCCGTGGCGGCGCAGGCCGCGATCGAGGCGATGATCGACCGCGCGCTCGAGTTGACCGGGTACGACCTGGCGATGCTGGCGATGCCCGGTGGCGAACGTCGGCTGGCCAACGTCCGCAAGCTGATGCGGCTCGGTCGTGAGTATGAGGCTGCTCACGGTCGCGACCTCCGAGGCTTCCTGGAGCTCATCCGCGATCGAGAGACAGGCCGCGGCACCGAGTCGCGGGAGAGCGAGGCACCGGTCGAAGGCGAGGCGCTCAACGCCGTCCGGCTGATGACGATCCATCGCGCCAAGGGGCTTGAATTCGAGATCGTGTGCGTCGCCGACCTCGGCCGGACGCCGCGGCGCAACGCCGAGATCCTGCGCCTGAGCGGCGACGGACGTCTCGGAATCCGGCTCGCCCGGCCCGGGAGCGGCCGGCGCGAGCCCGCGTTGGACTACCGCGCGATCGGCGACGAGCAGCAGCGGGCCGCCGAGCGCGAGGAGCGGCGACTGTTCTACGTCGCGATGACGCGAGCGCGCGAGCGCCTGATCCTCAGTGGAGCCGCCAAGCTGGATGCCTGGCCGACCCTCTCCGGCGGCGGCCCGATCATCTGGATCACTCCCGCGTTGATCCCAGACCTCGGTGCAAAGCTGGGGAGAGCCCCTGGCGGCTTTGGGCCTGAAGAGTCTGTCCCGGCGTCATTTTCCGAGACGAGCGTGGTTCAGCCGGCCGACTCGCAGGTCGCCCTGAAGATCTTCCGCCCTGAAGACCTGGCCGAGCCAAGTCACGTCGCGCGGGCACCCGATCTCGCCGATGCTGAACCCAGCGCCCTGATGCACGGAGACGAGACGCTCGCGTCCTCGTCCTCGTCCTCGTCCTCGTCCGGCCCGCGCGAGGCGCTCGCGCCGGTGCCCCCGTCGGAACCGCGACCTCCGGTGGCCACGCTGAGCTACTCCTCGCTCGGGGAATACGCCCGGTGTGGGTACCGCTTCTACACCGAGCGCGTGCTCGGGCTCCCGCCGATCGCGGCGCGCACCACGGAGCCGGGTCAGGCCGCGCGCGCCGGGCGCAGCGCGGCGGAGCGGGGTGTGCTCATCCACGCGCTGCTCGAGCGGCTTGATTTTCGCCGCCCGGCGGCGCCGAGCGGCGCCGCAATCGCGGCGTGCGCGCTGCGTGCCGGCCTGGCGGCGCCGAGTAGCGAGGAGACAGAGGAGCTGGCCGAGGTCGTGCGGCACTTCGCCGCCACCGAACTGTGCGCGAGGCTCGGCCGCGCCACCGAGGCTCGGCGCGAGGAGCGCTTCGGGTTTCTGCTCGCCAGCGGCAGCCTGGTCAACGGTGCGCTCGACGTCCTTGCCCGCGAACCGGGCCACCGAGCGCTGGTGGTCGACTACAAGAGTGACCGGCTGGCGGGCGGCGATCCGGTGCGCGTGGTCGAGACCGCCTACGCGACCCAACGACTCGTGTATGCGCTCGCCGCTCTGCGCTCGGGCGCCCAGGAGGTCGAGATTGTCCACTGGTTCCTTGAGCTTCCGGACCTTCCCGTCACAGCAACCTTCAGCCGTGCCGATGCCCCGCGACTGGAACGAGAGTTAAACGGGCTGGCGGACGGTGTGATGCAACGCGAGTTCCCCGTCGCCGATGCGCCCTACCGCGGACTCTGCAGCGGCTGCCCGGCCGAAGCTGGCCTGTGCTCCTGGCCGCTAGAGCTGACCCGGCGCGAAACGCCGGACCGCTTGTTCTAGCCCTTGAACTCGACTTCGATCCGCTCGTCCTCGTGACGCTCCTCGACCTTGGCGATCGCGCGCAGCGTCTCCTGGTCCGCGGGAATGTCGGGTGGACCGAACAGGCTCCGCGGCCACAATTTGCGCGTGAGGACGGTATTGATCTCAGCCGCGTACAGGGTCATCTGGGCGCCCAGATGCAGCCAGATGAGCAGCGCGATCACGAGGCCGAACTGCGCATAGGTGCTGCTGGTGTTTTTGAGCACGTGGCCGATGTAGTAGCCCCCGACGACCTGCAGGATCTCCCAGAAGACGCCGGCGACGATCACTCCGGTCAACAGATCCCGGGTGGGGATCGTGCGTGAGGTCATCAGGCGAAAGGCAGCGAAGAACAACCCGAAGTTGAGCGCCAGCGACAGCGCGATCCCAGCGACCTTGAGCAACGGACCACCGAGGCCTCCGGTCACCAGCCCGGTGGCGATCGTGGCCAGGAGGAACAGCGCGCCCAGCGAGACGAGCAGCGCGATCCCGCGCAGTTTCGACTGGACGAAGCCAGGACGATGCTTGAACGGGACCGCCCAGACCTGGTCGAACGCGTTCTGGGCCGCTTGGGTCACACCGAGGCCCGCCCACAGCGAGGTGAGCAACCCGATCACCAGTGCGGTCGTCTCTCCGCGCAGCGCGTGCACGTGGATCTGGTCGCCGATGATGGGGAACTGACCGAGCACCGAGTCCTCGACCGACTTCTGCGCGCTGGGATCGCCCTGCAGGACGAAGCCCAGCACGGTCACGAACACCAGCAGCAGCGGGAACATCGAGAAGAACGCGTAGTAGGCGACGAGCGCGGCGAGGCTGCCGGCCCGGTCATTACCGAACTTCTTCACCACCGCGATCGGGACCGCGAGCCAGCGCTGCTTTTGCTGGACGCGATCAAAGGCCCGAACCGGACGCAGCAAGTCCATCCCTGATTGATACCCCACCGGGGAGTCGGGTATTCGCTCCGGCTCGCGACATCCCCACCGCTCGCGATCGCACCCGCGCTCGCGACCGCCACCCGCTCTCGCCACCGCCACCGGACTCACTTCACGCTGAGCGAACCCTGACCGGTCTCCACCCCGAGCAGCACGCGCTTGCGCCCGACCCCGCCCGTGTAGCCGCCGAGCCCTCCACCGCTGTAAATCACCCGATGGCAGGGGACGACGATCGGCAGCGGGTTTGCGCCCAGCGCGTTCCCGGCGGCTCGTGATCCGCGCGGGCTGCCGGCATGCGCCGCGACGTCCTTGTAGGTCGACACCGAGCCGTACGGGATCTGGGCCGTGGCCTGCAGCACGCGGCGCCCGAACCCGCCGGTCAGCTGCCAATCGAGCGCCGTTTCAAAAGTGCTCCGCCGGCCCGCGAAGTACTCGTCGAGCTCGCGTCGCGGCTCGTCGAGTGCTCGCGGTGCGGCGAGGACGCGCGGCGAAACGCGCACCGCAAGATCCTGGAGCACCGCGTCTTGATCGTCGCCGTCAAGGTAGGCGATTCGGACCAGTCCGATGGGCGTGGTCGCGAGGAGCAAGGTTCCGACCGGCGAGTCGAGCGTCGCGTAGGCGACATCGAGCAGACTCGCCGCCGCGGCCGCCTGGACCAAGTCGGGCGGTGCGTCACCGCATTCCCGAGTCGGGCCGCGTAGAGCGCGCTCCAATGCGTTGAACTCGTTCATGGCTGGTACTCCGATCGCAGTCGCTTGAGTCCTTCGTGCACATTCCGGCGGGCTGCCTCCTGGCTGGTGCCCATGACCGAGGAGATCTCGGCGTAGTCCGCGTCGGCGACGAACCGCAACGCCACCGCGGTCCGCTGCTTCACCGGCAGCTCGCGCACGCGGGCCCACAGCTCGCCGCCGGCGTCGAGCGCGGGTGCCGAGTCAGTCATGGCCTGCCGGGTGCTCTGCACCGGATCCGAGACGGGAACCGCACGACGCGCCTGGGAGCGCAGATGGTCGACCGCCTTGTGATGGGCCACGGTGAAGATCCAGCTACGGAGATTCGAGGGATCGTTCACGCGCGGATAGGCACGGAGGGCCGCCAGCCACGTCTCCTGGTAGCAATCGTCGGCGTCCACGCGACCGACGCTGGCGACCAGGAAACGATGCACGTCACGGCTATGGGCGTCGAGCAGCGTCTGAAAGGGGGGAAGGCGCACCACACTTAAAACGGGGCGGCGGGGCAGTTTGTGAGATCCGATCGCGCGCGAGCGCGCTCGGATAGGCTTGTTCGCGAGATGGAGCAACGCACGTTAGGCACCCAGGGCCTGACCGTCGCAGCTCAGGGGTTGGGTTGCATGGGGATGTCGGAGTTCTACGGCAGCGCGGACGAGGGCGAGGCGGTCGCGACGATCCACCGGGCGCTGGACCTTGGGGTCACGTTGCTCGACACCTCCGACGCCTACGGCCCCCACACGAACGAACAGCTCGTTGGGCGGGCAATCGCCGATCGCCGCGACGAGGTGGTGCTGGCCACGAAGTTCGGGATCGTGCGGGATCCCAACGACCCGAGCGTCCGAGGGGTGAACGGACGCCCGGAGTACGTGCATCGGGCGTGCGACGCGTCGCTGCGCCGTCTCGCGGTCGAGCACATCGATCTGTACTACCAGCATCGGGTCGATCCGGATGTCCCGATCGAGGAGACCGTTGGGGCAATGGCTGAGCTCGTCGATGCGGGCAAGGTCAGGTTCGTCGGACTGTCGGAGGCGTCAGCTGAGACGATCGTCAGGGCGCACGCGGTCTTCCCGGTCAGCGCACTTCAGAGTGAATACTCGTTGTGGAGCCGGGACATCGAGGCCGAGGTGCTGCCGGCGATCCGCGAGCTCGGCATCGGCCTGGTCGCCTACAGCCCGCTCGGACGTGGCTTCTTGACCGGACGGATCCAGCGTCCCGAAGATCTCGCCGAGGACGACTTCCGCCGTTACAACCCGCGTTTTCAGGGCGAGAACTTCGAGCGCAACCTCGAGCTCGTGCAACGCGTGAAGGAGATGGCGGCCGAACACGACTGCTCTCCCGGCCAGCTTGCGCTGGCCTGGGTGATGCATCAGGGGCAGGACGTCGTCCCGATTCCGGGCACCAAGCGCCGCTCCTACCTGCAGGAGAATGTGGACGCCAGCGAGCTGTCGCTCAGCGACGAGGACCGGCAGCGGATCGACGAACTGGCGCCGATCGGGGTGGCCGCCGGGGACCGCTACGCGGATATGTCGTCAGTCAACCGCTGAGCAAGACCGCGCTCAGGGGTTGCCCGCGGTCCGTCTCGGGTATACAACCCGCGTATGGCCCGCGCAATCTGGACCGGCGCGATCAGCTTCGGGCTGGTCAACGTGCCCGTCAAGCTATTCAGCGCCACGTCGCCCAAGACGGTCCGCTTCCATCAGCTCTCGAACAAGACCGGCGCTCGGATTCGCCAGAAGCGGGTTGATCCGACGACGGGGGATGAGGTTGCCTTCGAGGACATCGTCAAGGGCTACGAGCTGAGCCCCGATCGGTACGTGCTCATCGATCCCGAGGAGCTCGATGCGCTCGACCCCAAAGCGACCAAGACGATCGACATCGAGGAGTTCGTGGACCTGGCCGGGATCGACCCGATCTACTACGACCATTCCTACTATCTCGCCCCCACGGCGGGCGGCGCGAAGGCGTACGCACTCCTGCTCGAGGCGATGCGCGAGGCGG
>Ga0302325_10004680_pt1 | contig 31483 bp, 28 predicted proteins | sample Palsa_T0_2_FD_201948 | JGI IMG/M metagenome (GOLD analysis project Ga0302325, IMG submission 201948) | Peat permafrost microbial communities from Stordalen Mire near Abisko, Sweden - Palsa_T0_2 | ecosystem: Environmental > Terrestrial > Soil > Palsa > Peat permafrost | place: Sweden: Abisko... | reverse complement strand
ACATAAAGATTTAATTGCAAAACGGTTGCTTCAGCTTGATGATATAGATTTTCCCGCAGGTATAAGATTTGATGGTCATTATGAAAACCACTTAAATTGGGATGCGGTGAGAATTTTTAGATATGCGTGGCCCTTTCTTGATACCGCAACACGCGAGAAAGTCCGGTTTGAGGTTTCCAAAATGCTGAATTGGTGCCTTACAGAATCATATCAGCCTGACGGATCTTTTAAAATAAGTGATCTGGATGATACTATGGATGACGCTTATCGTTATGGGGTGGCCTTTCTTAGCGAAACAGGCTATTTTGAAAGCAACAACAGGTTTTGGACTAATCAAGACTTTCCAGAGGCCAAAGCTGTTCACGATCAAATTCAAGCTAAATTAATGTTGGCCTTAAAAGCTCAGGTTTAAAAGATGCGTATGAAACATTAAATGGGAAAAGTTTCTAAGGACACGGGCGCTGATGATTGCTAAAGGATTAAAAGTTGGACAGTGCAATCGATGAAGGCTCTAGAAATGAGCTCTTAAAAATGGTTGAAAATTCCCCAATAAGAAAAACCTTGTCAAAACCAATGGAATTTCAATTAATATGAGATTCCGGGCATAAAAAAGTGCCCCCCGAAAGCGGGGCAACAATTCATCAGCGGAGAGGGAGGGATTCGAACCCCCGGAAGTGTAACCTTCAACAGTTTTCAAGACTGCCGCAATAGACCACTCTGCCACCTCTCCGGGCGCAAAATTAGGGTCTCCTGCTAAACGGCCAAATTTTTTCCTTCTGGTATCGTAACTTTGCCCAAATTTCCGCATTGAAGCACCTGAAGGCTGTAAACAAATATTTCTGGAAATATCGCTGGCGTTTTTTGTTGGGGATCCTCTTCATTATCCTCTCCAACTATTTCCGCATCCTGACACCCCAGATAACGGGCTACGTGGTCAACTCGGTGGAAAGCGAGCTGCACGACGAGATCAGCGCATCGGCACGACAGGGGCAAAGCGGCGCAACAAAACCCGCAGCGGCAAACGCAACCGCCGCGAACCCAGGCTCGACCGCCGCACCCGCCGCACCGGCAGCGGCCGCTACGGCAAAAGCCGCAAAGCCGCAGGGCCCCAACGACACCACCAATTACGACATTGCCGTCCGGAAATTCATCCGCATCCTGGACGCCGGCCACGCCTCTTTCAGCAGAAAGGTGGTGATCTGCGGCATCACCCTCCTGGTCCTGGCCCTGATCAGCGGCGGCTTTCTGTTCCTGATGCGCCAGACCATCATCGTCATGAGCCGCCATATCGAGTACGACCAGAAAAAGGAGATCTACGACCACTACCAGCAGCTTGATACCAACTTCTACAAGACCCACGCCACAGGAGACCTGATGAGCCGGATGGCGGAAGATGTCAGCCGCGTCCGTATGTATACCGGCCCCGCCATGATGTACCTCGGCAACCTGCTGGTGACCATCGCGTTCAGCCTCTTTTTCATGCTCAAGGAAGACCCCCTGCTCAGCCTCTATGTGCTCACTCCGCTGCCGATCCTGGCCATCACCATATATTATGTCAACACCGTCATCCACCAGCGGAGCGAACATATCCAGGCCTTGCTGAGCAACCTGACCACAAACGCACAGGAGTCCTATAGCGGCATCCGCGTCATCAAATCCTTTGTCCAGGAGAACGCCATGCTCCGCTTCTTCAGCCATAACAGCGAAGAATACCGAAAGAACGCTGTCAACCTGGCCAAGGTGGAATCGATCTATTTCCCCTCTATGGGCCTGATGATCGGGCTCAGCACCCTGCTTACGATTATGATCGGCGGCATCTACGCCATCTATGGCCGCCATAACACCGATATTGGGACCATCACCGAATTCGTCATCTATATCACGATGCTCACCTTCCCGGTCAGCGCCATCGGCTGGGTCGCCAGCATGGTTCAACGGGCTTCCGCCTCCCAAAAACGCCTTAACGAATTCCTGGACACCGAATCGGCGATCCGTAATGCACCCGGAGCCATTTCCCAGTCTCTGCAGGGTAACATCCGGTTTCAGGGCGTTGATTTCACCTATCCCAATACGGGCATCCATGCACTCAAAGACTTCAACCTGGAGATAAAAAAAGGAGAAAAGGTCGTGATCGTCGGCAGGACCGGTAGCGGAAAGACGACTGTTGCCCAACTATTGCTCCGGATGTATGACCCCGACAAAGGCAGGATACTCATTGACGGCACCGACTTGCGAAACCTGGACCTGCAGGATCTTCGCCGTCAGATCAGCTATGTCCCACAGGACGTCTTCCTGTTCAGCGACACCGTATCGGGCAATATCCAGTTTGGCCTCGACCGGCCCGACGAAGACAAAGTGCGTCTGGCGGCACGCTATGCGAGCGTCGACAAAGAGATCGAGGGTTTTGCCAATCAATACAAAACCATGATCGGCGAACGGGGTGTCACCCTCAGCGGCGGACAAAAACAGCGGATATCCATCGCCCGGGGCCTTATCAAGGACCCCGAGATCGTTGTTTTCGACGACTGTCTGAGCGCCGTCGATGCCAGAACGGAAAAAGAGATACTGGGAAACCTATACCAGTACTTACAGTATAAAACCGCTATCATCATTACGCACCGGATCTTTTCTCTTTTCGATTTCGACCGGATCGTCGTCCTTGAAGGCGGCCGTATCGTGGAATCCGGCACCCACCAGGAATTGATGGCCCTCGGGGGCTACTATACCTATCTCTATGAGCAGCAACAGGCTGAAGACAGCCCGGCATAAAGTCCGGCGACAACGGACGCGCAAAAGCGAAGGATGTTCGTGAGCATCCTTTCACTCAATTGAGTGACCGGAAATTCCTTCGAAGAAAAGATTAGGCTCAATTAGTTGCTACAATTGTTGTGGAAATTTTGCTAATTCGAAAACAATACTATATTTGTGACTGCATCTATTAGTAATTTTCAACAGAAAAAAAATCATTGTGGCGTACGAAAACAACGACAAAAGAATGGAAAGCGTCTACAGCAAAAGGATCCGTGCTGGCAAACGCAGGACGTATTTCTTCGACGTAAGGGCGACCAGAAGTAACGATTATTATCTTACCATCACCGAAAGCCGGAAGAAATTCAACGAAGATGGTTATGACAGGCACAAGATATTCCTGTACAAGGAAGACTTCAACAAGTTCCTGAAAGCGTTGACCGAGGCGGTGGACTACGTCAAAACCGAACTGATGCCGGATTTTGACTTCGACGCCTACAACCATGATAATGTGCAGGAAAACGAAGGCGGTTACCAACAGTATCAGGATACCACTGCCGCCAGCGAAGACGTCGATGAAGATGTCCCGGTCCACCACACCCCCGTTGCACCCATCGCCCCAACGCATACTGCTCACACTCCGACCCCGACTACGGGCGAAGAGGTTGACAAGTGGTAAGACTGTAAATAAAAAATTGAGAAACCCTTGCACTGCAAGGGTTTTTTATTTAATACGACAGTCGCGCCTTTACCTGGCGGAGATAGGTCCGGGAGTCGCCGCCGACAGGCTTGCGCCGCTCCTGTCCGGGTATACGAACGACCTGCCACCAGCCTTTAAAAAACCCCGGCACATGCCACCCGCTTTTTTTCAGGTATTCCAGGCTCCACAGAAAGGCGGTCGAAAAAAAATATGGCAGCGGCAGATACTTCCAGGCCACCGTGCTCTTATTCACCCACATGCCCCGTAGTTTTTCCCTCGGCGGCAACCGGCCCTCCGGGGACTCCTTGTGCAGGATCTCGACCCGTTCGTCATACCGGATGGAATACCCGGCGTTGACTACCCGATAGCTCAGGTCGTATTCCTCCATCCCGTAAAAGAAGTTCTCAGGGTAAACACCCACCTTGTCCAGCACCTCGCGCCGGATGGCATGCGCACAACCGGAAAAATAGGCGGTATCGAAATGTGGCCATCCCTTGCGCTCGGCGAATCGCTTATGCGGAAAAGCATTTTCCTGTAGTTCAAGCGTGGATGCATAGTATACCTTGAAGGCGGCGATGCCTACGGGCCGGGTACCCGGCATATCCTCGATCAGGCCTCCCGGCTCAGGAACAGCACACCCGCCTGCATCCGCGACAGCAAAACTCCCCGGGGTAAATGCACCGCGCGGGGCCTGAACGCCGCCAGGCTCCCGACCCTCGAATATCGGCAGGATATGCCGCAGCGCATCCGTGTTTCGGATAATTGCGTCGTCATCAAGAAAGATCAGTATCGGCGCCCGGCTGAGCCCAATAGCGTAGTTCCGGCCCCGCGAGACACCCAGGTTTTCGGGCGCCACAACATAGCGAAAGGGTAGGGCAGGGTGGGCGGCTATAAAATCTTCCAGGGGCTGGTAGGAGATCGTCGAGCGATTATTGACAATGATCAATTCCTCCACCAATTCTTGAAAACCGTCCAGGCGGATGAGATTGCCGGCAAGTTCCAGCGCGTCATCCGGCCGGTTATAGGTAATGATCACAAAGCTAATCGGCTTCATGGCGGAAATTTAAACCTTGGTGGCTGTCCTGGCTACCCTCTTTCGCCATTCGACGACCAGTCCTATGATCAACAGTGCATAGATCAAAAGGTTGAACCAGGTCGTCATCATCATTCCCACTTTGTAGGAATGCGGTTCAAAACGGAACTCGATCGTGTGATCTCCAGCGGGGATCGCCATCCCCCGCAGACAGTAGTCCGTTCTTACGTAGTCGGTTGGCTTGCCATCCACATACACATCCCAGCCCTTGTCATAATAGATCTCGCTGAAGACGGCAAATTGGTTGCTATGCGCGGAGAATTTGTAATCGATCTTGTCGTTCAGGTTCTCCACCAGGCGGACGCTGGCCGTGCTGTCGAACACCGGCGGCGCGGCAATTCTTCCCGCAAATTGCTGCTGCACGATGGCCGTATCCCGGACATTGATACTATCCAGTGCCTTCATTTCTTCATTGCCATCCTTCACGTAGTGAATGTCCTTAACAAGCCAGCAAGGCCCAAATGCCGCCGGGTTGGCCCTGGCGACGGGTTGACCGGTCCGCTGATCCTGCTGGATAAAATATCTTGCATTGAGCATATTGTACACCTGCATATTGCCCTTTTGCAGCTGGTTGTCGATAAGGTCCTGGTATAGCCCCAATTTGCCCGCCGAATATCCACCCAGGGAGTTATGGAAATAGGACGCACGCGCATTCTCCCAAAAAGGCTGCTGCGAACTTTGGTCGACGACGCGGAAATTCTTGTCCGGATCGGCACTTATCTGTTGATCAGCGGGCGTCGGCGTCAGACTCGATTGAAAGTCCGCGGGGTCGATAAAACTTTCCTGGTTCAGGTAACGTGCGCTGACGGCGAGCAGGTCATACGTGCTAAGCACTGCCAGGGCAGCCAGTACGATCACCGGCTTTATCTTTTTCCGGATAAAGAGACCCAGGAGGGCGGCGGCTACTACTATCAGGATGATGGTGCGAAGCAGGTCCGAGCCCGCGATGGACTGACGATCCTGTTCCAACGCTCTTATGAGGCCATTGGCAGTGGCCGAGGCCTGCTGCTGTGCGTCGGGACCCGCTTGCCGGGCCTGCGAAAGCTGCTGCATCCTGATCTGTGTAAACCGCTCTTTCAGTTCTCCGTCATTCTTGCCCTGGTAGCTGGCCGAAAAATAGAATCCGATGAGCAAGACGAGCAGCCCGCCGGTGGCATACGATGCCGTTTTGAATTTCTTCCAGAGAACCGCCTTGTCTTCGTCGCCATTCAGCAGCTGGTTAAGCCCCAGGGCGACCAGTATCGGCGCGGCGAGCTGGGGCAGGAACAAGGCCGTCGACGGCGCCCGAAACTTATTGTAATAAGGGAAATGGTCAAACAGAAAGTAGTTGAGCATGGCGAAGTTCTTGCCCCAGGCTAGTACGATACCGACGACGATCACCGAGAGCAGCCACCATTTTGGCCAGCCTTTGAGCATGACAAGGCCGACAATGCAAAGAAAACAGATGACGGCGCCCAGGTAGACGGTTCCCTCCGTAAAAGGTTGAGCACCCCAATACGCGTAGCCATTGGCAAACTGCAACCCCGTATCCTCCGGGATATTCAGGTCCGAAGCCATTTTGTCGGCTAATTTGGAATTGTCGCCGATCTCATTTTTGGCACCGGCGCCACCCCCATAGATATCCGGCACGGCGAGCGTAAGCGTCTCGCCAATACCATAGCTCCAGTCAAAGGCATAATCTTTACTCAAGCCCCCTTTGCCTTCCATCTTGTTATTGGCTGTCGTGAGTTCCGTACGGCCGCCACGCATGGTCTCTTTCGTATATTCCTGCAAGGGCAGATTGGAACCGATGCTGGTCCCAAAACCGATGCCTGCTGCTAACGCGGCCACGCCGAGACCGACCAGGGTTTCTTTGAACTTACCTTCCTTTATACTGAAGATCGCATAGAACAGGGTGAGCAGACCCATCGCCATGACGGTGTAATAGACGATCTGCAAGTGCTGTGTGCCCAGCTGCGCCGCAAAGAAGAAGGCCAGCAGGAATGCCCCCCAGATATACTTATGCTGGAACAGCAGCAAGAGACCGGCGATCACACCCGGCGCCAGACCGATGGCCTGCATCTTGGTGACGTGGCCGGTAACGATGATCACCGGGTCATACGAACAATAGGCATAAGCCAACGCAGCCAATACGCCTATCCAGGGATTGACGCGCAGCACAGCCATGAGGATATAAAAACAAACACAGGCCAGAAAGAAAAAATTAATGGGTTGGGGTAGGCCCAGCGTCAGGATATTGAGCAGGTAACCATAATTCAACGCAGTCTGCGAGTCTATCGCGATCGTATAGGCTGGCATGCCGCTGAAAGCACTCTCTGTCCAAAGGGGATAGTGCCCGTATTTTGCCTTGAACTCCATGGACTGCTGCGCCATGGCCTTCCACTGCTCCACGTCACTCTGTCCAACCACCTTACCCTCCAGGGCGGGTCTGCAATAGACCACGGCTACGATCAAAAAAACAGCGATGGCTATCAGATGGGGAAGGGCTTTTTTCAATAGCGAAACATTCATATACAGTCCGATGATTATTCCCGGCAAAATAATGGTATTTTAATGGTATTTTGCCCGGAAATACAGATTTTTGACCAAATATGCGGCTAGTTCGTTTTCTCTCCCGGGTAGCATTTATTTGTAATATTTGTTTTCTCGTGGCAACCTTTTCGCGATGGCTGCCGGCGCTTCCGGACAACGCGATCATCTCGGATATCATTGTGCTGGGCTATCTGGTATCGGTATTGATCAACATACTGGTGAACCTGCTTGTGCTTGTACTATTGCTCATCGGCAGACTGCGGGCCGCAGCGATTCCCGTCTGGTTGCTTGTCGTGAATTGCATTTTCTTTATCGGACAAATTCTATTGTTTTACACCAATCTTCATCCACATTGATCCACCAAATACTTAAGGACAGGCCTACCAAACTGCTGCTGGGTTTTACCGCGTTTTTCTGTTGCAATGCGCTGATCGCCGACGCCATCGGCACCAAGCTGTTCTCCCTGGAGAAGCTCTTTGGGATGCATCCCGTGAATTTTACGATGTTTGGACAGAGCGGGCTTGCTTTTACCCTGACCTGCGGCGTCCTGTTGTGGCCGCTCGAATTCGTAATCACCGATATCATCAACGAATTTTATGGTCCAAAGGCCGTGAGGCGCATCTCCTACACCGCGGTGGTTCTGATCGCTTATGCGTTCCTAATGTATATCCTGGCCATCCGTATCCCGCCGGCGGATGCGTGGCTCGCCAGCAGCAACAAACAGGGCGTGCCGAATATCCAGGATGCGTTTAGCGCGATCTTCGGTCAAAACAACCTGATCATCATCGGTTCGCTCGTTGCTTTTCTTGTGAGCCAGATCGTGGACGTATACGTATTTCACCAAATCAAAAAAAGAACCGGAAAGAAGCATCTCTGGCTGCGGGCTACAGGTTCCACCCTTGTTTCCCAGTTGGTAGACAGCTATATCGTGTTATTTATCGCCTTCAGCAAGACCTTCACCTGGCAGCAGATCCTGGCCTTCGGCATGATGAATTATATCTATAAGTTCGTAGTGGCCATTCTGCTTACGCCAATGATCTACCTGATAGAAGGAAGGATCGAACGGTATGTCGGTCATGAAACAGCGGAAAAGATGAAACGCTCCGCCATGGGCGAGAACGAAAGCGAAGGGGTGATACCCACCGCGGGTTAAATGCACGGGTACAAGCCGGCCGCTCAGACGGGGGTGAGGGCCACTTCCATGATATAGTCGATCATGAAATAGTCATTACCGATAGGCACGTCTTCTTCCCCGACCACATGGAACCCGAGTTTCTCGTAGAACTGGCGGGCCTTGTTAGAACGATTTACATTCAGCCGCAGGACCCGTGCACCTTCCGGGGCGATAGCCCCGAAAATAAATTGCACCATGGATCGCCCCAGCCCCTTGCCTTGCTCTCCCGGCAGTACGTAAAGCTTGTGGAGTTTGAACACCCCGGGTTCCGTCATACCGCTCCAGGAAGCAAAGCCGATCGCTTCTTCTCCCTGCTCCACGACCAGGAATTGGTGCCGTTCATCCACCATCTGCTTGCGCAGGGCGGCGGGACTGTAAAAGATGTTCAGCATGTACTGCAATTGCTCAGGGGGCACGATGCCGTCATAAGCAACCGGCCAGATCTGCTGGGCCAGGAAGCCGATGGTGTTGATGTCATCCAGTTCTGCTGGCCTGATCGAGATTGGTTCATCCGTCATTTTCACGCTGGTTAAAATTGATTTGTTGGTTGTCATCTGTTTCCGATCCTTCATCCTGCAGGTGCTGATGCAACCTTAAGGCCCGCATGGCCAGTCTCACCGCGATATAGAAAGTGGCAAAAGCCCCGAAGGAAAGCACGCCAGTCGACAGGTACTTCGTGGCCTCGCGGCTTTGCTGCAGGAAAAGGAAGAAGTCGAAGCTGCCGTGGAAAAGTACCGCCATCCCTAACCCTTTTAACAGCAAGGCCGCCCTCCCCCGATGCGCGAATTTTGCCCTTCCTACCGGATAACCCATCAGGACGGCAAAAGATGCATGAGCAGGTATGGCCAGAAAGAAACGGGATACCCCTGTTTCCAGACCGAATTGACGCACATATTCGATATTTTCCACCGTTGCAAACCCCATCCCGATCATCACACCATATATGACACCGTCAAAGGGTTCCCGAAAAACTTTTTTAGGGTAGGCATAGAACCGCAAAACAAGGAACTTACTGCCTTCTTCGCTGAAGGCCACCGCCCCGAAGGCAAACCAAAGATAGGACAGAATGGAATGCCGCCAAGGCTCGATGCGTACGTCGTCCGCCAACAGTTGAACTGCCAGGGCCGGCAGGGTTGCGGCAGCGCCGAGTAAAAACGCTGTCACCAGGTAACGCATCGATGCCTTCCCCAACCGGTTGAGCGAAAAGATAAATAAGCACACGGCGACGCCGGGAGCAACGGCCAACGCAATTAATAACATTCCCCTAAAAATAACAGAAATATCACTATTGCGACGCAGGGGAAGGTGTCCGGAAGAAATAAATCGAGCCATCCTTGAAATGCAGTTCCCTGAACAATGATTTTCTATTGCGCATATAATCGATATCGATGAGATCGTCATTGATGGCATCATTGAACCACACGATAGTAAAGTGGTCCTCTTTCATCATATACCGGATATCTTCCGCATTGTCTCTATGTGCTATCAATTCGGCCCTCAGACCTCCCAGGAACCACAGTCCCTCGTTGGCGTCCGAATAGACCGTTCCCGCTTCCTGCAGGCTATCCCGATGTGCCCTTACATAGGCCATCGTCTCCGACTTGCGCCAGTCATCCTCGGTATAACCCGGTATCCCGGCATAATGGATACCCTCCCAATTCTCCCGGAAGGCATGCACTTCGCCATAGATAAAACAGGCCGCGGCAACCAGGCAAAGACCGATAGCCCCTTTCTTCAACCTGGCCGGACAACGTTTCAGCGCCGGCGGTATCCAGCAGGTGCTACCCCAAAGCCAGGGCAGGAAGAGCGGAGACAAAAGCCTGCTGTCCAGCTCCTGAAAACGCGAGACCGTGGCCGTATAGAGGATAAAGACCATATACACGACAAAGTAGCTGAGGGCAAGCGTGTCGGCGGAAAAAAAACCGGCTCTTCGTACCAACCTGTAGCCGAAGATGCCCGTAATCAGTAGGATAAAAACGAGGGCCACCGCGATGGCTGCACCATAGCGTTGGTTGAAAAAAGGCAGCCAGTCGCAAAGCACGCTCCCGAAATCGTGGAGGTTGGTGGTCAGCGGTGTGACGCCTTGTTCGCGGAAGCCGGTGAGCGTTTCGGTGAGGTGGAGGTTGCGATAGAGGTTCAGTGCCAGAAAGGAGAGTGAAAGAAGGCCATAGATGGCCATATGGCCGATCTTTTTGAGCCCCCACGGGAGGCGGCCATCGCAAAGCATCAGCAGGCCGCCGAGACCCGCAAGACTGATACCTGCATACCGGGTGACACAGGCCAGTCCTGCCGTGACAGCGATACACAAAAGCCACGCAATGCTATGCGTGCGAAAATAGTGATAGCTGCCGATCAAAAAAACGACCGTGAGCAGCAGATACAGGGTCTCCGACCAGATCATGGAATAGACCTCGAGCAGGCAGGGACTGCCGAGGATAAATAGAAGGATAAGGAATTTATAGCCACGGGTCGCGGCTGTAAAGCGGTTCAGCAGCCAGCCGCTGAGACATATGATGAGGACGAAGAGCAGGCCGTCCAATGCCGGTCCGAATGCAGCGACCGGGTGGCCGGTGAGGAATAATAGAACGGAGAGAAAGATAGGGTAGAAGGCCGGGAAATCCATCACCGGCATATTCGTGAAATCGTTTATGACCCCGTGATCATGGATATTCTGCGCCGTGCTGATATAGACGACGGAGTCAGGGGAGACGCCGATGCCGCCATACGCGCAAAGGGCCTGGATGATAAAAAAACCAGCAATAGCCACCGGGACAACATCGTAGTCCCCGGAGTATACCAGCGATCGGAGATTCAGCTTCATAGATTGGACGTAAAAATAGGTCATTAACGTTTGGAAAAAACCGGGTCTCCCAACTTATCCGTAATTTGGGCCACCCGCAATAGTAAACTAATCATACATGCGCGTTTTTCGCCTGCCCTTATTCGTCGGATTGCTCTTGTTGTCGACAGCCGCCACCGCCCAGGTCTTCGGCGGCAATCCCCCCTCCCTTAAATGGCGCCAGCTCAATACCGACACCGCCCGGATCATCTTCCCGATGGGACTCGACTCGCAGGCGCAGCGGGTGGCGGCCATCGTCCACCAACTCAGCCAGACCACTCTTTTTACCATCGGTCATACACAAAGGAAGATCAATATCGTCCTGCAAAACCAGACCACCATCGCCAACGGTTATGTCGGTCTCGCGCCATTCCGCAGTGAATTCCAGCTCACACCCGAACAAAACAGTTTCGACCTTGGCAGCCTGCCCTGGGAAAAGCTGCTGGCGATACACGAATACCGCCATGTCCAGCAATATAACAATTTCCGTGTCGGCGTCTCGGCCTTCTTCTACTATCTCTTTGGTGAAGGCGGGCAGGCCTTTGCCAACAGCCTGGCTGTCCCTAACTGGTTTTGGGAGGGCGACGCCGTCTACCAGGAGACCCTGATCAGCGACCAGGGCCGCGGTCGCCTGCCGTTCTTCTTTAACAGCTTTCGCTCGCTGTGGGCAGGCGACAAACGCTATTCCTGGATGAAGCTGCGCAACGGCTCGCTAAGGGACTATGTACCCAATTGGTATCCCCTCGGCTTTATGTTGGTCGCGTATGGCCGGGAACGATATGGCGACGACTTCTGGCGTAAGGTGACGCGCGACGCCGCTTCTTTCCACGGCCTTTTCTATCCCCTCCAAAAGGGGATCCAACGTTATTCCGGCATCTCCTTTAAGCAGTTTCGTAGTGACGCCCTCAACTTTTTCCGCGGCCCGCTCGGAGCTGAGGCCGCGGCCGCATCACCGGCCGCGGCAACCGCCGACTCCTTTGCCCGCGCCCACAAACATTTCGCCGCCGACCAGGAATTCCCGCAATTCATGGGCCGCGACAGCCTCCTGTATATGCGGTCGTCGTACAAACGGATCCCCGCCTTCGTGATCCGTGATCTGCAGAGCGGACAGGAGACCCGGCTTGTCAATAGGGCCATCTCCCTGGATAACTATTTCTCCCTGTCGGCAGGCCATGTCGTCTATGCCGCCTATGAGACCGACCCGCGCTGGGGCTGGCGGGACTACAGCGTGATCCGCGTGCTTGACCCCACCACGGGAGAAGACCGCAGGGTAACCGGCCGGAGCCGTTTTTTTTCGCCGGATATCTCCGCCGATGGTCGCAGGATCGTGACCGTCCAGGAGGCCGCCGATGGTAGCTGCACGCTTTATCTCTTAGATGCCGCCGACGGCAGTGTCTTGAAAAAACTGCCCAATCCCGATCAGCTCTTTTATACTTATCCCAAATTCTATCCCGGCGACCAGATCGTAACGGCAGTCCGCAACCGAAAGGGGCAGATGTCCCTGGCTCTGGTGGATGCCGGCGACGGAAGTACGCGATACCTGCTGCCCTTCAGCTTCCAGACCATCGGATACCCTTCCGTAAAAGCCGACACGATCTGGTTTACTGCCTCCCGCGGAAAAGAGGACAGGGTCTTCGGGCTCGCGGGCGGACACTTGTTCCGGGTCTGGCTCCCGCATGGCGATCCCGTTACCGGCCAATACGAATTCCACGCCGGCGATGGCGGCCAATATACCTGGAATACATTTACTGCAGTCGGCTTTAGGCTGGATACCACCAGCGGATCGGGCATCAGGCTGGAAGAGATGGCCGGAAGCGACTGGGCCCGCGGTCTCTCGGAACAGGGCGTCGACTCCCTCGACCATGGGCCCGCGCATCTCCTTAACAAAATAGGTCTCGGCCATTATCCTGCGACCGAATACCCGATCACCTCTCATCTCATCAACTTTCACAGCTGGCGGCCGTATATCAACGATCCCGACTATCAGCTGTCATTGGTGAGCGATAATATCCTCAATACCCTGGAAACGGAGATCTATGGCGGCTACAATCGCAACGAACAGTATAAGCAGGTGGGAGCGGACGCCACCTATGGGGCTTTGTATCCTTTTCTGGATGTGGGCTATAACTACACGTTCAACCGCAATGCCCTCTATGGCAGCCAAAAAGTATTTTGGAATGAATCGAATGTCAACGCCGGCTTTAGTATTCCCCTTAACTGGACCAGCCATCTCAATTATACCGGCCTTCAGTTCGGATCGGATATCGTGTACAACCAGCGGTACTACTCGGGCCTGTACAAAGATTCCTTCAATAGCCAGGGATACGCTTATATCGATCCCTTTATCAACTTCACCCATCAGTCGCAGCAGTCCCAACAGCAGATAGCGCCCCGCTGGGCACAGGTACTCGACGTGTCGTATAACAGCGCCGTGACGACCTTCGAGGCGCATCAGTTCCTGGCTTCCGGCTTCCTCTACCTGCCTGGCCTGGCCTATACCCATAGCCTTCTGCTGGCTGCCGCCTTCCAGCAAAGGGACACGCTGAGCAATGCCCGTTTCTCGAACAATTTCCCTTTTTCACGCGGATATACGGCCGAAAATTTCTATCGGATGTGGCGATACTCGGCGAACTACCAGCTGCCGCTGTTATACCCCGACTGTGGGGTCGGGAATGTCATTTATATCCTGCGCATCCGTACTAATCTTTACTATGATTATACGCGTGCCGCGGATTTCTTTAATAATGGGCAGCCGTACAACGGAACCTTTCGCAGCTTCGGCTCCGAGGTCTATTTCGATACGCAGTGGTGGAATCAATTGTCGGTTAGTTTCGGCATCCGTTATAGCCGGTTGCTCGACCCCGATTTCGAAGGCCGCGGACCTAACCAATGGGAACTGATCCTGCCGCTCAACCTGCTGTCGCAGGGGTATAGCGCTCATCCGGTGAGGCCGAACGATTAGGATTGTTCGACTCAGTTTTCTACTTCCAGGTTTTCTATTCGACGGAACTCGCGTTCGTTATTTGTGACTAGCGTGTAGTGGAGGCTTCGGGCATGAGCGGCGATAAAAGTGTCCACGGGGCCAATAGGAGTGCCCTTCTTCTCGAGAGCACTTTTTATTTTGCCATATTCAGAACTGGCGTCGAAGCGAAGGAAAAAATTTCGAAAGCAAGTAAAAATTGATGGAGGGCCGAAAGATTTTTTTCGGGATTGGCGCTTTTTCTCGCGCCATAGTCCAACTCCGCAACACTCAAAGAAGATATTCCAATTTCACCTAGAGGAATTTCTTGCAATCTTTTGAGAACGGATTCTGGCTTCTTTTTGACGATGTAAATACAAATATTGGTGTCTAGTAAATAGCCCATTAGTCAAAGGATTCTCTCATTTGATCGAGAGGTTGATTTCGGTCCTCCATAAAATCAGGCGTAAATTGGTCCAAACTGTCCATTAGATTTTGCCAAGGGTTGTGAAAAGGTATCAGGTAAAGGACATTGCCTATTTTCTTGATGTAAACCTTGTCATCATTTATTTTAAGGCTGGGAGGTATATTTATCGCCTGGATACCTTGTAAATCTTGTATGTTGACTGCCTCGACTTTCATAATGCGGACATTTGATTGTTTGTCTAAGATAATCAATTTTTAGCGACCAGTTAAATGGCTGAAAATCAGGCCATCCGGATCAAGCTTTCCTCTATGGCCTTGATTTTTGCTTCTGCGTCTTCCTTTTTCTTCTTTTCAGTTTCAATTACTTCTGCTTTAGCATTTTGTATAAAACGCTCATTGCCAAGCTTTTTATTAACAGAATCTAGAAATTCATTCAATCTCGCCAACTCTGACGTTAATTGGCTTTTTATTGCCCCGGTAAAAGCTGTTTCCAAATTACCTAAATCAAGGTAGAACTTGTCAGTTCCGACCAGGACCATTTCGAGATTTAAGTCGGTCACTCCCTTTTTTTCTTTGTCGTCAATGGTGACAGAACTCATTTTCGCATTTGCAACCTTGAGCATTGGATCACATTTATCAGCAGTAAACCGATTCGGGGCTTCCGAATATACAGTTGTCATTTCATCTTTTTTCTTTCCTGTTTTGCTCCTGGATTCTCTTATTTTCGGAATAAGCTCTTTAAATATTTCCGCAACCTCTATGGTGTCGTTGCTTTCTGGATTTTTTTCAGCGCCAAATTGCTTTACACACAAATCGTCCGTCCTATTATCTAGTAGATGATAAATTTCTTCCGTGATGAATGGCATAAAAGGATGAAGCAACTGTAGCAGATCGTCGAAGAACTTGATGGTTTTTTCGTAGATGGTTTTGTTCATCGACAGTCCAAAACCTGGCTTGATCCACTCCAGATACCAACTGCAGAAATCGTCCCAAATTAGCGAGTACAACGTCTTTAGCGCCTCATTAAGCCGAAACTCCTTAAATAATTTATTAATATCTGATTTTGTTTTATTCAATCTATATTCAAACCATTCGACTGCAAAATGGGTGGGCTGGATGTCCGCCGCCAAGCCATTCGCCTCCCACATCTTCACCAACTTCAGCGCGTTCCAGAGCTTATTGTTGAAATTCCGTCCTTGCTCCAGCGCCGCTTCGTCAAAAAGCAGGTCATTGCCGGCAGGGGAGGCGATCATAATCCCGAAACGCACGGCGTCGGCGCCGTATTTGTCGATGAGGCCCAGCAGGTCGGGGCTGTTGCCGAGGCTCTTGCTCATCTTCCGGCCCTGTTTGTCGCGGACCATGCCCGTAAAATAAACATCGCGGAAGGGTATGCGCTTTTCCATGGGCAGACTGTCAGGGAAATAGTACAGCCCCGCCATGATCATTCTGGCCACCCAAAAAAAGATGATGTCCTGCCCCGTCACCAGTACGGCGGTAGGGTAGTAGTAGCGGATATCCGCATTGTCGGGCGCTGTTATGCCTTTAAAGACTTCGATGGGCCAAAGCCAGGAGGAAAACCAGGTGTCCAGGACATCCTCGTCCTGCCGGAGGTCCTCCGCCGTGAAAGAGAGGGCCTTGCGGGCGCCGCCCTTCGCACCGGCAGTTGCGCCGGAGTGACCCTGCCCGTTGCCGGAGCCGCCTTCGGAAAACAGGGCATAGGCTTCTTCCCTGGTTGGCGCAACGGTAAAGGTCCCATCGGGAGCATACCATGCCGGTATCTGCTGTCCCCACCACAATTGCCGCGAGATGCACCAGTCCTCGACATTCTCCAGCCAGTATTTGTAGGTGGCCATGAACTTGTCGCCGGGGTGGATATGAATGAATCCTTCGGTTACGGCTTTTAAAGCCGGTCCCGCGAGCGCCTTCATCCGCACGAACCATTGCGTGGAGATGCGCGGTTCTACGACGGCGTTGGTACGCTGGGAGTACCCCAGGCGGGTCAGATGATCTTCTTCTTTGACGACCAGTCCTTCGGCTGTAAGGGCTTTGACGACGGCCTTGCGGGCGGCAAAACGGTCCATACCGACAAATACTTCGGCCGCGGCACTCAGGGTGCCGTCTGCATTGAGGGTGTCGATGATGGGCAACGAGTGCTTCAAACCGAGATTGTAGTCGTTGATATCATGTGCCGGCGTCACCTTCAACGCGCCCGTTCCGAATGCAGGATCAACGTATTCGTCAAAAATGATCGGAACCTTCCTGTTCACCAGCGGTATGATGGCAAAAGCGCCCTTGAGACCGGCGTAGCGCGGGTCGTTGGGATTTACGCAGATAGCCGTATCCCCCATGATCGTCTCGGGCCGCTGGGTGGCGATGGTGATATTCCCACCCGTCGGATGGCCGCCGGCGTCGACGATGGGGTAATTGACATAATAGAGCTTCCCCTGTTCGTCCCGGTATTCAACTTCTTCATCGCTTAGCGCGGTCCTGGCTTCGGGATCCCAATTGATCATCCTGGCGCCGCGGTAAATGAGCCCCTTCTCATAGAGATCGATAAACACGGAAATAACCGACGCGTAGTAGTCGCTGTCCATGGTAAACGACGCCCGGTCCCAATCGACGCTGCAACCCAGGCGGCGGATCTGGTCGTAAATGATGCCGCCGTATTTGTCCTTCCATTCGTAGGCATATTCCATGAAGGCGGCCCGGGAAAGTTGATTTTTGTCAATCCCCCTTTCCTTGAGCATCCCAACTACTTTGGCTTCCGTGGCGATCGAGGCATGGTCGCTGCCGGGAACCCAGCAGGCGTTAAAACCGCTCATCCGGGCCTTGCGTACCAGGATATCCTGAACAGTTTCGTTGAGCGTATGACCCATATGGAGCACCCCCGTGACGTTCGGCGGGGGGATCACGACCGTAAAGGCGGGACGATCATCCGGCTGGCTGTTGAAATAACGGCGGCGAAGCCAATGGTCATTCCATTTCTCTTCGGTAGCGGACGGGATATAGTTCTTGCTCAGTTCCATGGTCATACGATGTGGGAATTCAAATGGAGTGCAAAAATAGGGCAAAAAAAAATTCCCCGGTTTGCCGGAGAATTTTTAATAAAATATCGTCGTGTATATAGGCGATGGGGCTCCTAAGCAAACCAGTATAGGTAAGAAAGGAACATGACCAGACCAATAAAACCAACAGCTAGCAATACAGTTTTCGCTGTTTCTCCAATGTGGATCGAATGTAGAATCCGCTTCATAAAAGAAATTTTTAGGGTGAAACCAAGAAATGATTAAAAGACTGGAATTCAGAGGGGATCGGAATCATCGGGACGGTTTCTCAGCGATTTGGCGTAGTAGGTTGCCGGTTTATGGGGTATAACTTCCACAAAGATAATAATTTTTTCTAATTTCCAAATTTCTTTCCAAACCAGTCCGCGACGACACACAAAGGAAAACTCCAGGGTCAGACACTGGAGTCAAGGGGTTAATAAGTCAAGGAGCCGATTACTTTTTCATGACATCGTAAACAGGTACGCAAAGGTCATGATGGCGCAGAAATAAAGAACGGCCGTGATAACGGTCATTACAATGCTTTCCGAATGCCGCATAGAGTCCATTTGTTCCATAGAGGTTAATTTTGTTAAACAATAGGTTACGTCACGGCGCACGATGCCGCTACCTCGGGCCAAAGGCCCGCAAAGTCATCAGAGGTGTCAGCGTGAGGCGTAATTTCTTAAACGCCGAAACGCTGACACTACTAAGGGGAACTTATACGGTTTTCAGGGGGTGGGATTGACAGACCAACGGGCGTTTCTTAGTATCTTTACGCTACATGTACGCGATAGTAGACATAGAGACGACCGGTGGCTACGCAGCTAATAACGCAATCACAGAAGTTGCTATTGTGTTGCATGATGGAAACAGGGAGTTGAAGCGCTTTGAAACCCTGGTCCGGCCGGGGATGTCCATCCCCCGTTACGTGCAGGCCCTCACGGGCATTACGGACGAGATGGTGGCCGGCGCCCCGTCTTTTGAAGAAGTGGCGGCAACCGTCTACGAATGGTTGAAGGACGCCGTATTCGTCGCCCACAACGTCAATTTCGACTATTCTTTTATCAGGCACCAGCTGGAGCATTGCGGTTATACGCTGAACGCCAGGAAGCTTTGCACCGTGCGCCTCAGCCGGAAAGCCTTTCCCGACGCGCCAAGCCATAGCCTGGGCAATATCTGCCAGTACCTCGGCATCGACGTTGCTAACCGGCACAGGGCCGGCGGCGATGCCGGCGCTACCGTCCTGCTCTTTGAGAAGATACTGCAGGCGGGAGGCCTGGAGCTCATCCGCGGGATGCTCAAGGGAAGGAACAGCGAGCAATACCTTCCCATCAACCTGCCCGCCGAACAATTGGATCGACTGCCGATGACACCCGGCGTCTACTATTTTCATGATCAGAAAGGGAAGGTCATCTATGTCGGCAAAGCCAAGAACCTGCGGCACCGGGTAGCCAGCCACTTCTCCAATAACAAGACCGGCAGGCAGAAACAGGAGTTCCTGCGGAACATCTATTCCATCTCCCATGAGTCTACAGGTACCGAGCTCATGGCCTTCCTGCTGGAATGCGTCGAGATAAAACGCCTGTGGCCGATCTACAACCGCAGCCTGAAGCGGTTCGAAACTGCCTACGGCCTCTACCTGTATGAGGACCGAAATGGCTATTCGCGCCTTATCCTCGAAAAACGAAAAAAGCAATTACAACCCATCTATACCTTCTCCCTCCTGCTGGAAGGACACAATCTCCTGCGGAAACTGGTCCGGGAATTTCACCTTTGTCCAAAGCTCTGCTATATTCAAACCGACGACGACACCTGCGAAGGTATCCTCGAGCACACCTGTGAAGGCGCCTGCGAGCAACGGGAATCGCCGCAATCGTACAATGACAGGATGGAGTCCGCCATTGCCGAGCTCCTGAAACGGTTGCCCAGCTTTACAATCGTAGACCACGGCCGTCACGCAGAAGAAAAAAGCTGTATCCTCATCGAACAGGGCCGCCTGTATGGTATGGGCTATCTCCCCGTCGATGCGCCCGTCTACGACTCCTCCGAGCTAAAGAACTACCTGACCCGCTATCCGGAGAATGACTATATGCGGGGCCTGGTCTATGCACATGCGGAACAATGGCCGACGAAAAGGATCGACTGGAAATAAGAAAACCGCCTGCTTGTGCAGGCGGCTGTCGGGACAAGAGCTCATTATTTCCTGCCTCCGCCGAGGAGGATGCCGATTTTGATGCTGCAGTAGCCATTTTTGGTCGTAGCCGTTCCTACTTTTGCGCCGGTGTTATTGTCCGTGATCGCCTGGTTCGTGCTGCCGATGAAATTGTATTCGACTGCAAACCGGAAATGATGGAATTCGAAGCCGGAGCGGACCATGCTGCCGACTTTGGAGGATGCACCCGAAGCGGCGACGGTCGTGTTTTGCGAATTGTCCGAAAAAGATGCCGAAGCTAAATTGTAGATACCTGTACCGGCGCCTACAAAAGGTTTAAAGATGACCTTGGTGAGATAGTAGTCGTACGTTGCCAGATAAGAAGCGCTGCCCATCACATTGCCGCTGGAGGTAGATCCGTCGCTGGAGACATAGCCACGCGCCATCAGCGCCGCCTCCATCCGGAGACCAACTGAAAACATGCCTAAGAACGTATATTTGGGTTCTACCGAAAACATAACGCCGCCCTTGGCGCCAGATCCCTGGGGCAGTGCCGCCCCGGTTGAAATGTCAACCCTGAAGGGTTTGTAGCTTTGTTTGAACGTAGGGCCTTTGACAACGGAAAGGGAAAGGTCTTGTGCGTTTACTGCGGTCAGGCTCAGCAGGAGGGCTCCCGCTACGAGGGCTTTTTTCATGGTTACTGGGTTAATAGGTTTTTAATAGGGATTATCGGATATTAGTGGATATAGGCGTTGGCCATGTAACCAAAATATTCGGAATTTTTTAGCACTACGCCATTGTATTTCCCGGGACTTTTGCAGGTGGGGGATCAGGGGATCAGTTGGTTGAGCAGGGATATAAACGTGTCGCGCGGGATCATTCCGGCGCCAAGCGATTCGAGGTGTTCCGTGTAAACCTGGCAGTCGATGAGTTCCACCCCTCCCTCCCTGAGGTGCTGAACGTACCGGATAAAGGCGTATTTGCTGGCATTGCTCGCCTTGCTGAACATACTTTCACCAAAAAATACCTTGCCCATCCTGATGCCATATAAGCCGCCGACCAACTGGCCGTCCAGCCAGGTTTCGGCACTGTGTGCAAAACCGGCAACATGCAATTGGATATAGGCCGCCTTCACTTCATCGCTGATCCAGGTGCCCTCCTGGCCGCGCCTGGCAACGGCCTTGCAATTGCCGATCACCTCGGTGAATGCGGTATCCGTGCGAAAATCAAAAGCGCCTCTTTTCAGTAACTGCTTCATGCTCTTGCTTTCCCTTAGATCGCCGGGAAAGAGCACGAAACGGGGATCGGGACACCACCAGAGGATATGCTGTCCTTCATACCAGGGGAAGATCCCTTGTCGATAGGCCAGCAGCAGCCGTTCCATCGACAGATCCCCGCCGACGGCCAGCAACCCATCCGGCTCCGATAATTCGACCGGCGGAAAGATCAACTCGTTGTTTAAGATAAATATCGACATGGTGGTTTCGCCGTGCGGCGGCACTAGGACTGCGAGAGGATCTCGATGGTGGCGCCTATACCACGGTCGGTGATGGCATCGCAAAGGGGTTTCAGTTCATCGTAGGAACCGCGCTTGACCGCATATTTCCCCTTCGTATGGATGATCATGGCGGATTGTTCGGCTTGCTCCTGTGAGTGCCCGCATACCTCCATCAATGTCTCTATTACCCATTCGAAGGTATTCACCTCATCATTCCATACGATAAGACTGAACGGATCGTCATAGTCGGTCATGACGTCGGTGTCTTCCAATTGGGTTGGCCTGGGATTGTGTAGCATTACGGACATGGGGCGACTCTTTCCACAAAATTACATATTTCGGTTGCCTGTACAAGGTCCTTTGACCTATTTTTGCGCTTTACCCGACGAACTATGACCACGGAAAGAGAACAACGGATCACCAGCGTGCTTGATAAAAGACAGGACAACCTGACCATCGTATTGGAGAATGTCTTTGACCCGCACAATATCTCCGCCGTTATGCGTACCTGTGACGCAGTCGGCGTACAGGATCTTTTTATCCTCAACACCAAAATACCCCGGCATAAGAAATGGGGCGCCAAAAGCAGCAGCAGCGCTGCTGAATGGCTGACCATCCATCAATATACCGACGCCCGCGAGTGTTTTAACGCACTGCGTAGCAGGGCCGATCGTATATTTACCACCCATCTCTCCGGTGACGCCGTCTCCCTGTACCAGATGGACCTTACCAGTCGCATCGCCCTGGTCTTTGGCAACGAACACTCGGGCGTCAGCGATGAGATCCGCGCACTGGCCGACGGCAATTTCATCATTCCGCAGGTAGGCATCATCAAATCCCTGAATATATCGGTTGCCTGCGCCGTTTCCCTGTATGAGGCTTTCCGGCAGAAGAGCGTCGCCGGACAATACGCGCAACGTGGCCTGGACCCCACCCGGTATGAGAGCCTGTTAAAGGAATGGAGCAGGGGCCAGCTTAGTCCGACAAAACCAAACGAATAGCCCATGCGTATCGTATTTGTCATATTGCTGTGGAGCACCGGGATGATTTGTTCCGCGCAAACCATAAAAAAGATAAAGATCACCGATCTGGAGCAGACCATTGCGCAAAGCGATCATCCCCTGATCGTGAATTTCTGGGCGACTTTTTGCGTGCCCTGCGTCAAGGAGATACCCTATTTTCAATCGACCGTTGCGCGCTATCAGGGGGAACGGGTGGAACTGATCCTGGTAAGCCTTGACCTGCCTGACTATTTTCCTGGGAAGATCGCCTCTTTTGCCCAGGGACGCGGGTTCACGGCCCGCATCGTCTGGCTCAATGAAACCAATGCCGATTATTTTTGCCCCAGGGTCGATCCCAAATGGAGCGGCGGCATCCCTTCCTCGCTCTTCATCAACAACAAAACGCACTACCGCCGGTTTTTCGACCGGCAATTGACCGAGCCACAGGTGGAACTGGAGATAAAAAAGATGCTGGCGCCCGCCGGACCTTAGCTACCCCCGGTTGATCGAACACCCAACCGAACGGGTCTCCTTCACCGTGACGGCTTTCCCAGCCAAAGTCTCATCTATCGCCGCCTGCAGGTGATGCCGCTTTACCTGCTGCGGATCGCCGGGACTATCGTCGATCGCCCCATGATAGACTAATACGCCGTTCTTGTCGAAGAGATAACATTCCGGTGTCCTGCTCGCACCAAAGGCATCGGCGAGAATGCTTTTTTCATCCAGCGCATAATACCAGTTATAATTTTGCGCCTTCGCATAAGCCCGCATTTCATCAAACGAATTGCCGCCGCTTCTGTCCCCTTCATTCGCATTCAGCAGGATGACACCGATCTTGCGGTCACCGGCGTAAGCGCAGACCTCCCTGGTGCGTTCCTGGTTGCGGACTACGTAAGGACAGGTGTTGCAGGTGAACATTACCAATAATCCATTCGGTCCTTTTGCTTGACCCAGACTGATTGCCTTACCCGAAACGTCCTTTACCCGGATCTCGGGCTTTGGCAGACCGGATCCAATCGGCAGGCTATTCCCGCGAAAATTGACAGGATAAAAAGAAAGGATGCCCAGAGCGGGCAGCAAATACAACAGAAAAGATAGCTTCTTCATAATCCAAGGTTTTTGTACCCTAAAGTTACGTCTTTTCGCTGGCCATCACTTTGAGATGATGGATGCTGACGTTCAATTCGTAGCCAATCAGCAGAACAAGAGAATTGAAATACACTAATAGCATAAGGATCATGACAGTCCCAATGCTACCATAGATTTTATTATAGTTGCCGAAACGGTTTACCCAGTAGGAAAAGGCCAGGGTGATCAGGATGGTCAGGAAAGTGGCCAGCAGGGTGCCTGGGGAAAATAACGCCCAGCGCTTTTGCACGGCCGGCCCGTACTTGTAGATACAGGCGATAGCGACATAGAAGAGCGGGATGATCACCACCCACCGCAGTGTCCTGAGCAAAAAGCGGGCAGTTTGATCGTTGGCCCGCAGGTGCATCCACTTGAAGAGACTGCGCAGCAGTTCGGCCTGGGTCACCAGGATGATGACCGACCCTATGACCATGCAGAGTACAAGGGTCGTCAGTTTGATCGCCATCCACCGCGTTTGCAGCGGATTGCGGTGGGCATTATAGATAAGCGATTTATTAAAAGACCGCATGATACCCAGCATCGCATTGGAGGAATAGAAGAGGGCCAGCACAAAGCCAAAGGACAGGAGACCCACCCTGGGCTTGGTGAGAAAATCTTCCAGGAACTGGCTCACGAGCGTGTAGGTATTTTGGTTGGGGGTGATATCCTTGGTCAGCAGCAATAGCTGATGTTCGATCTGGCGGGATACGGGCAGATAGGGGATAAGGGTACAGATAAAGATCGTCGCCGCGGGAATAGCCGTCAGAAAACTAAAGGCGATAGACCTGGCCCTGTCCTGAAGCCCGACTTTCTTCACCTGACCTGAAAAAAAAACGACGACATCGAATAGCGACACCCTCTGAAAGCCGGGCAAAATGATCTTTTTGCTCCTGGCTGCCAGAAAGCGGAAGGGGGCGCTTTCATATATCTTTCGTTCTAGTTTGGTCATAACCCACTGTTCACTTCTTATGCGCGGCGGCGCTGTCCCGTAGCGCCTGTTGTTTGTCCTGAGCGTCATGGAACTCCTTTGCGAACTCAAGATGCTCCTTATAGGTCGAAGCAAAATTGGAATAGCCGGAGAAATCGGGTTTCGCGACAAAATAGAGATAGTCGGTAGTGGGCGATCGCAGCACGGCTTCCAGCGTTGCTTCACTTGGCGTACAGATGGGGCCGGGAGGAAGCCCCTCATGGATATAGGTGTTGTAAGGCGACTCGATCTTCAGGTATTGATCATAGATACGTTTGAGCTCGAAATCCCGCATGGCGTACTTAATGGTGGGGTCTGCGCCCAATTTAATGCCCTTGGCCATCCGGTTCAGATAGACGCTGGCGATCTTGCCCTTGTCGGACTGGGCATTGGTCTCTTCCTCCACGATAGAGGCTAAGATAGTGGCCGTCGCCGGCGTGAGCCCCCTGGCTTCCGCTGCCTGTACCCGGGACGGTGTCCACCAGGTCTTATAGGCTGCATACATCTTTTTGAACAAGCCCGAAGTGCTGGTATTCCAGAAATAAGTATACGTATTGGGTACGACGATGGTCAGAAAAGTGTTGGAATCCACTCCGAATTGCCGCAGGGAATCCTGGTTATGAATGAAGGTGGCAATGGCGGCCGAGTCACATTCCAGCTTCTTTCCGACGGCTTCCGAGAAACCTTCCGGCGTCCGGAATTTGGTGATCACGATCTTCACGGGTACCTGCCGGCCGTTGTGCAGCATCCTGACTATGCTCAATGCGCTCATATCGGCCTTGATCTCATACTTTCCCGCTTTTACATTGGCGGGATAAGACATACGTGCAGCAACGAAATTGAACATGGCCGGGCTCCTGAGGACGGTGTCCTTTTCGAGCTGCTGGAGCACTTCCTCGTAGGTGGCGCCCGTACGGATATACAGGTAATAATTGTCGCCGCTAAATGCGGTAGCGGGGCCTAATACACGCCAGCCGACAAAGCAGGCGACTAAGAGCAGCAGAAGGACAATGCCTAAAATGAATTTCTTCATAGGTAAATCGATTGGTGACCCAAGATATAAAAAAGCGGCCATCTCAGGAAACTATAACGCTGAGATGGCCGCCGCCTTATTAAGAGAGTAGAAATTATTATTTGCCAGTCGGGGTAGCAGGCCCTGTGGGCTGAGCGCTTTGGCTCTGCGTGGCGTTGATCTTCTCGGGAACGCGCAGGTTATTGCCTTCACCGCGGGGGATAAAAACGGCGGAGAAAAGACACAGCAGGGCAACGACTACTGCCAACACCCAGGTACCTTTTTCAAGAACGTCCGTAGTCTGTTTGACGCCCATCAACTGGTTGCTAAAACCACCCACGTTTCCAGCCAGACCACCGCCCTTGGGATTCTGCACCAAAATGATCATTCCCAGGATAGCACAGGCGATAATGATCAGGATCACAAAAAGTATCATGTCAAAGGATGTTTAATTGTTCGATTTTGGCTGCAAAATAAGCGCTTTTTTCAGGATTAAGCAAACTTAATTTCTCATAAACTACTCTGGCTCTTTGCCGCATTCCCTGCTTGGCAAGGACCTCCGCCATGGCCTCGGTCAGCACTTCCTTCCCTTCAATGGAATGCGCGGCAATGTCCTGCACAGCCTGCTCAGCCAGACGGTCCGGCACCATCTCCTTATTCTTTTGCGGCAGCCGTCGCATCGTCTTAAGCCAGTCTGTAAAGCTTTTGAGTTGTCTACCCAGCTGATCCGCTGGATTTTCGTCCAGGGTGAACTTTATTCCCTGCGAAGCGAAGTAGTCGATGGTATGCAGCGGCTCGAATACGATACCCGTTGCGGCGACCGGCTCCGGGGCTGCATCTGCCGCAGGCGGCGTAGCAACTGCTACTGGTTCTACCGCAACTGCCACCGGCTCCAAGGCAATCGTAGCAGGCTCCGAAACAACGGCGATAGGTTGTTCGGTCTCTTCCAGCACAAAAGGCACTTCCTCATCGCGGATAGGTGTCTCCCCATGGACCGGCGCGACCGGAATGTCAACCGCAGCCGGCTCTTCGATCACGGCCGGTTCTTCAACTGTGACCGGCTCTTCAACCACGGCCGTCTCTTCAACCACGGCCGTCTCTGCCATCGCTGCTTCCGGCTCCGTTACCGGCGCCGGTTCCTCCGTAAAGTTCGTATTGATCTTTTGTAAAGACTCTCTTAATTCCCTTGCCTGCTCAATGCTGCGCAGGAGCTGCTCCGCTGCACTCACGACGGCTTCCCCGTGCGCTTCCGCGACAGCGGGCTCCTCATGAAAAGCCTCTTCCGCCATCGTCACCACATTTTCCACCGGGGGCGCTTCTTCGGACACCGGATCAGCGGCATGCACTTCCCCGTGGTTGAGATGCACTTCCTCGTGGTTTATGACGGCAGCAGGCTCTTCCTCATGAATGATGGCAGGTGCTTCGCCGACCGCGCTCCATTCCTGCACCACCGGGGTTGCGTCTTCAGCGACAGCGGGGTGGGGCACCGCCTCTTCCAGCGGCAAAGCAGCAAATGCCTTCGCCTCGGGGACCGCCTTTTGTCCGCCCACATCCGTATTCTCCAGCAGCCACTGCAGCCAAAACGGGTTGGAGAAATACAGACAGGTCAGCTGCGTCTTCTGCTCGAAGCCGCCGGCATCTTCCTTTTGCAGTTTGCGCGATAGCAGATAGTGACCGATGCCAAAGGAAGGATATTCCTCCACAAAGGTTTCGAGCCGTTCCCGACTGACGTCCTCCAGGGAATTGACCTGGAACAGGTGCTGGATAATTTGGGATTGGTGCATAGAGTCGTTTCTACCAGTTGGAGAAAAGCTTATTAAAGATTTCGTCTGTAAGATTGCTTACAATAGTCGGCAAAAGCTGCTGCTCGGCATCGGTGATGGTGATGGTGGCGGAGAAATCGAAATTCCTCGTCACATCCGCCTCGAAGTCGGCCGGCGCCACCTTTTTCCCCGTAGGATCGAGGTGGTTCTTAAAAACAACATGCACGGTGACGGCCAAGCGGTTGCTAGAGGCCACCTGGCTCGCGATACCGGACGTGGTATAGTTATACCCGGATACCCATCCGCTGACCTCCCAGTCAGCATCGGAGGTCCCGACCTGGCTCAACTTTGAAGCCTGGTTGTTGATCTTCTGCCGCAACGCATCGTTCAACTGCGGCGCCAACAGCGGATTCACGAGCGGAGCGCGGTTTTCGATGTAGTTGATATGGATGGAATGCACCTCCGGCGGGATCGAAACGTCCTTGAACGAATAGACCTTGCAGGAAGAAGAGCCGAGGCTCAAAAGGGCGGCGATCAACACCAGCCCGCGCATGGCACGTTTATTCATTAATATCGTATTCCTTTAGTTTTCGATACAACGTTCGCTCACTTATTCCGAGATCAGAAGCAGCATCCTTTCTTTTGCCCTTGTGCTTCTTCAGCGCCTTCACGATCAGTTCCTTCTCCTTGTCCATGATGTTCAGCGATTCCTCTATTTCCTCATGGTGATGGATGTCGTCCTGCCCATTCACATTGTTGTGAATGACCACCGGCTGCGCATTCGCGTGGACAGGGTTCTGGAACAAGTCGGCCGGTTTCAGTTCCTTGAGGTCATTCAGGAAGTTCGAATGATTCGAACCTGCCAGCGCCGGGTTTTGAACGATCTCCAGGAACATCTTCTTCAGTTCCGTCACGTCCTTTTTCATGTCGAAGAACAGTTTATACAGGATCTCCCGCTCGTTGGCAAATTCCGGGGTGCCGTTGCCGGAACCGATCCCGTTCGAAGGCATCACCATCGGCAGCCTCGTCCCCATGTTCTCCGGCAGGAAACGCCTCAGCGCCACCGCCGTCACATGCTTGTCCTCCGAAAGAACGGATACCTGCTCTGCAATATTTTTCAATTCCCGGACATTACCCGGCCAGGGGTAGTTTATTAACAGATTTTTCGCGTCTTCCTCCAACTGGACCGGGCCCGTCTTGTACTTCTCGGCAAAGTCCACGGCGAACTTACGGAATAGCAGGGGAATATCCTCCTTCCTGTCACGCAGCGCCGGAACCCGGATAGGCACCGTACTCAACCGGTAGTAAAGGTCCTCCCGGAACCTATTCTTTTCGGTCAGTTCCAGCAGGTCCTTATTGGTGGCTGCGATGACCCGCACGTCCGTCTTCTGCACTTTGGAGGAGCCGACCCGGATGAACTCACCGGCTTCCAGCACCCGCAATAAACGAGCCTGCGTGCCCAGCGGCATCTCCCCGATCTCGTCCAGAAAGATGGTCCCGCCATTCACCGTTTCGAAATAGCCCTTCCGGGAATCCACGGCCCCGGTAAACGAACCCTTCTCATGCCCGAACAGCTCGGAATCGATGGTCCCTTCGGGAATGGCGCCGCAGTTAACGGCAATGAAGGGATTATGTTTACGTCCCGACAACGCGTGAATGATCATGGAGAAAGCCTCTTTTCCCACTCCGCTTTCGCCGGCGATGAGCACGGTAAGATCCGTGACTGCTACCTGCGCGGCAGTTTGTAACGCAAAGTTCAGCCCCGGCGAATTGCCGATGATACCAAACCGGTTTTTTATTGATTGAATTTCCATAACGTCCGATTGATTTTATTCCACTTCCACTGCCCGGCCGATCAACGTCGCCCCGGTGCAACTCTCTATAATAACCCTGGCATAATCACCTTTATTTCTATGCGGATCCGCCTTCGGAAATACGACTACTTTGTTCTGGCTGTTCCTTCCCCGCCAGTCATCTCCGCTTTTCCTGGAATCCCCTTCGATGAGTACCGTAAAAGTCTTGCCCACATCCCGCTGGTTACTTTCCAGCGACAGCCTGTTCTGGAACTTCACGATCTCGTCGAGCCGCCGCTTCTTCACCTCCTCAGGCACATCATCCGCATAGCGCCGGGCGGCAAGCGTACCAGGGCGCTCACTATAATAAAACATATAACTCATGTCATATTGCGCAGCCGCCATCAGGCTGAGCGTCTCCTGGTGGTCTTCTTCTGTCTCCGAACAGAAACCGGCGATGATATCCGCACTCAGCCCACAGCCGGGCAGGATGGATAAGATCCGCGCCACCTTCGCCAGGTACCATTCCCGGGTATAGGTCCTGTTCATCAACTGCAGGATACGGGTGCTGCCGCTTTGGACCGGCAAATGAATATACTTGCAGATATTCTCATGGCGGGCCATCGTATACAAAACTTCGTCGGTAATGTCTTTCGGATGGGAAGTCGAGAACCGGACCCGCAGATCGGGATGGATCAGCGCCACCTGCTCCAGCAGACCGGCGAAATGGACCGCGCGGTCATTCGATTCGTCAAACCAATGGTAACTATCCACATTCTGGCCCAGCAGGGTCACTTCCCTAAAACCTTTTTCAAATAGTTCCCTACATTCCCTGACAATGGATAAAGCATCCCGGCTGCGTTCACGACCGCGGGTAAACGGCACTACACAAAAAGAACACATGTTGTTGCAACCCCGCATGATACTCACAAAGCCCGTCACCCCATTGCTGTCCAACCTCACCGGGGAGATATCCGCATAGGTCTCCTCCCGGCTTAGCAAGACATTCACGGCCTTCTGACCGCCTTCGGCTTCGCCGATAAGACCAGGCAAGCTCCGGTAGGCATCAGGCCCCACCACCATATCCACCAGTTTCTCCTCTTCCAGCAATTTATTCTTCAGCCGTTCGGCCATACAACCCAGCACCCCGATGAGCATACCGGGCCTGTTCTGCTTTTCCTGCCGGAAAATATGCAGCCTGTTCCGTACAGTCTGTTCTGCCTTTTCCCTGATCGAACAGGTGTTCAAGAGGACCAGGTCGGCTTCGGAATAGTTGCCGGTCGCACCGAACCCATTGTCGTTCAGGATAGATGCCACAATCTCACTGTCCGAGAAATTCATCGCACAACCATAGCTCTCGATATAGAACTTCTTCCGGAATACCCTGGCATCCGGTGCCGGGGATTCATACGCTTTCCCCTGCCGTCCCTCATCGTGAACCTCATTATTCAACGACTCAAGCATCTTTCTTTCTTGATTTAGACGGCAAAGATAGGTAGAAAACGGATTGGCGGTGACAAGTTGTCAGCGTTCCCAGACTTTTAACGAATTTGGTAACCGCAGTGCCTATTATCCACAGAAACAAGCTACTAGTCAACTTGGCCTGAAAATTGCAATTTCGGTCCTGAAATCGCGACCTAAGTAAAACGACCAATGCGAAAACCTATTAAAAGCGCCCTTATACTGCTTTGTATAAGCATGACTGCCTGTAGCAAAAACAATCATCCCGCATCTCCCGTTGCGCCTACCACTTCCATTTATTTTACTATCAATGATTCAACTGTCAATTACCCGGTAAACCTGGCCTATATCCAGGACGTCGACAGCCTTCAAACGACACTCATCACCGGACAATTTCCCGATACCGCCGGCAAGCAGGGAAGCCTGGCTATCCGATTCCTGAGCGATACGACAGGCCGCTTCCAGGGCAGCGATCTCCTGGTTACCTACACAGATGGGCTTGGCAACGTCTATTATAATAGCAGCGACACCACCAACTATATCCAGGTGGACAAGTACCCCAAATCCTATAACGGCGTCGTCAGCGGCAGTTTTTCGATCATCGTGACAGGTCAGGTCGGAACGATAACGCTTTCGAAAGGAAATATCATTGCCCTATATCAACAATAAACCGGACCCGGCAACAATAAAACCGGGCCCATGCTATAATTCAATACACCATGAAGCAAGCACTACCAGGGAGCCCGCTTGGACTGGACCCATATACCGGTGCCTGGGATACACCGCATGTTGTCCATCTCCTGAAACGGACCGTTTTCGGCGCCACCATTCCCGATATCAACTACTTTTCGGGCCTCTCTATGTCGGCGGCAGTGGATCAGCTTCTCCAGCCGAGCCCGGCCCCGGCCACCAAACCGCTAAATAATTATGGATCCGATCCCACCGGTGTAGGATCCTATCAAACCTGGGTGGGCACCGGTTTGCTGTATCAGGATGTGACTATGAATTCGAATCGGCTTGGCAGCCTGCAGGCCTGGTGGGTCGGACAACTGCTCAACTGCGGCCGTTCGATACACGAGAAGATGACCCTCTTCTGGCACAACCACTTTGCGATGGATGCCACAGTACACTTCGCTGACATTCCCTGTGAACTTTGGTACAATCAATACCTTACCCTGCGGGCCAATGCC
>Ga0302325_10004678_pt1 | contig 31495 bp, 21 predicted proteins | sample Palsa_T0_2_FD_201948 | JGI IMG/M metagenome (GOLD analysis project Ga0302325, IMG submission 201948) | Peat permafrost microbial communities from Stordalen Mire near Abisko, Sweden - Palsa_T0_2 | ecosystem: Environmental > Terrestrial > Soil > Palsa > Peat permafrost | place: Sweden: Abisko... | reverse complement strand
ACACTTTTTTCTGTACCAGACGAAAAGGATAGGTACATTTGGGTGACCAACACGACACTAAATGGAAAATGAAACGTCTTCGAAAAAGACAGGCCGCTTATTGGAGGATGGGAAGGTCGCAACCCGGATAAAGCTGTCAGGGCTTTGGGTCGCGGCAGCGCTTTGTTATATCGAGGGTGACTTTACGTCCTTTTTTCCTCCTGGAGGTTACATTCAGCAGAGTTTGGCAGGGAAAATGGGACCTTTTAAAACGACACAGCTGACTTTACTGGCGGGGTCGATCTTTGTCTCGATCCCCTGTCTGCTCGTTTTTCTGTCGTTAATCCTGCCACCTAAATTGTGTCGCCGGGCCAACCTCATCTTCGCTATCGTCTATACGTTCGTGAATGCCCTATCCGCATTCACGACTACCTGGGCCTACTTCATCTACTTCGGAATAGTTGAAACTATGCTTACTCTATTTATTATTTGGTATGCCTGGAAGTGGCCCCATGAAGTAAACTAGCCTTCGGTAACCACTCCCGGCTAATCAAATGCTTCTTCCGGAAATTTGGAAATTCGAAAATCGGTCATTTGAGCCCGACAAAAGTAAGTCTATGATGAATTACATATTGGTATAAAAAAATGCTTTTGGTAAATATTTTGTCAGGCCGGCAAATGGCGGTGAGCCCAAAGACGAGATATGGAAACCTCTTGATTAGTTGCAAATTATTACAGGAGAAGCTTCGTCATGCTTGATAGAGGGCTTTCCAGTCATAGGGCAACAATTCCTGTATCCTGTTGATTGGATGCGAGGGTATTATTCCAAGTACGTTTTTAAGCCAGCTGAAGGGATTGACGTCATTCAGCTTACAAGTTCCCATTAGGGAATACAACATGGCGCTACGCTGGGCGGCTTCATGGCTTCCGGCGAATAGATAATTCTTTCGGCCGATTTTATGTAAAGCTTTACATAACATTTAGCATCTAAAAGCCCCTAAGGCATTCCATCAAGTTATCGCTCTTTAGCCATAAGAGTGTTTCTTCTAGTAGATCATCGAAAGGTCTCAATTTTGGATTCACTGCTTAATTTTTATAGTGCTGGCATTATTGCCGGACAAGAAAATTAAGCAGAATATTATGTAAAGTGATTGGTGTCTCCAGATGGCTCCGGAGACTGGAAATCAATAAGTACGAGTCATGAGCTTTACATAATCATTTACTATACATAACCAACAGCCACCGGCCGGATGCAGTTTTCAACCGGATTGTTATCGATGTTTAACTTTCCATCCGCGGCATAGACCATTAACCGCGGCCATCTTTGGATACTATAGGCCAAAGCCGTGCCGATCGCGCTCTTGGGTAATAGTTCTATGTATGCTTGTTGCATCCATTTGCCTAAGGATTCGAGGATGGGTTTGGCCTTCTGCCGACGCAGCTGTAAAATATCCGCTTCCGACAACTGCTCATCAGCCGCCTTTCGTTCAATGGCGTACAGTTGCTGGATCTGATCCAGCACATAATCCGCCCGAGCCTGATCGTTTGAACGGGCTTCCACAAACTTTCTTCGGGCATGGGCCACGCAGTGCAGCAACGTTACATCCTTTTGCGTATCGAAGATATTGTAAGCGGCATAGCCGTCTGTCTGCAAAAAACCTCGGAAGTCTTTAAGTAGTTCAGAAGGGCCTTCCCGGCTCCGACCGGGTTGGTAATCAAAGAAGACCATATCCTGCAGGCTATTGTGGTATACCCAAAAGTAACCCCGGTGGGTTTCCCCTTTCTTGTCCTTATCCAGTACTTTGATCGGCGTCTCATCAGCATGGAGATAATCAGTGGCCAATACTTCTTTTTTTAAGGCCTCGTATAAGGGCGTGATCAGCCCGCAGGTATTACCTACCCAGTCTGTAAGTGTGCTATAGGGGATATTGATCTTCTCCCGGCTAAAGCGTTGTTGCTGCCGGTGCAGCGGTAAATGATCAACATATTTATCGATGATGATCTGCGCCAGCAGTCCTGGACCGGCAATGGCTTTCGGTAAGGGCCGCTCAGGCAGCGGCGCCATCAGGATGGTCTGATTGTCCGCGCTGGCATATTTGGGCCAGATGTAGCGGTTCACATACAGCCTGCCGGGCTCATATTCCAGTTCTTCGGTGATGTCGCGGCCAATCTCCCGGCATCCCTCTTTCCCGATCACATCCACCAGGATATCCTTACGCTCCAGGTGATCCGGCAACTTCATTCGACCCTGGTGTGTGGTGACGGGGTTGGCTGGAACAGACTCGACACGGGTATATTCAATCTTTTTGGCTTTGATGAGCGAAGTAGCGGCTACCTGTTCGGCAGGAAGGCCCATCGATAATTGTGTGGGATCCGTCAATTGTCCAGGAACAAATCGCTCCTGGCGAGAACCGAAGATCATTTTTTTCAGCTGATCGAGTTCATGACGCAGCTGCGTAATTACGAGTTGCGATTCTTCGTAAAGCGCTTTGTAATCAGTATGTGTGGCTACCTGCTGCATAGGCAGGACAAATGTAATAAAATGCAGCATTTATGCTGCTTCAGCAGGCTTGGTTATCCACATTTTTAACCCTATGTTCGTATCTTTTTCGCCTGCGGATATGGCGAAGCGATATCCCCTTGAGTAGCAATAATAATTGATCGGCTTCTATAGTAACGGCAAGTTGGCCGTCACTGCCGGCGGGAAGTTCATAGCTGCCTTTTTCCAGCCGCTTATGGTATAAAGAGAATCCATCCCCCTCCCACAGCAGCAGCTTCACCTGGTTGCGGCGACGGTTCAGGAAAATGAAGATGGCAGCACTGAGTGGATCGGCTTTTAGTTCATTCTGAACGATGCCAGTAAGTCCATCAAAGCTCTTGCGCGTGTTGACCGGGTTTCGATAGAGGAAATACTTGCAGGAAGAGGACAGATGTAGCACTAAAAGAGTAGGCTTTTGAGATAGTGGACCGGTACCGCGTCCCGGAAGATGATTTTTGTACCATCCGAAAAGACGACTTCGCAACTGGCATCCGCTTCGGGTTTAACAGCCAGCCGGACAAAAGAGTTACCGTCGGTTGACTCCGGATGCTCATCCCGGTATTTACGGTACCAATAATGAAAAACATGATAGGTTATTCCCTGATCCTGGCACCATTGTTTTTGCGAAAATTCGCTGGATAGCCAGGAAGTGATACTGGCAAACATCTGTTCCCGGATCGAGTTGTTTCTAACCATAACTTCTTTTACTACAAAATTATCGATGTGGTCAATACGGAACAATAGGGGTTCGCCGGAGGCTTACGTTCAAAGTGTAGCCTTCGCAATGTTCAACGGGATGCCTCTTTTTTCCAAATAGTCTACCAGAACCCGATCCGAAAGGGGGCGGGTATCCAAGATCACGATCTTACTGACGGGGGAATCTTTCTTTTCACCCGCCCCGGAGGCCGGGAAAAAGAAGGCTGTTGAAAAGAAAGGGAATTGTCGGGTCTGTTTTCGGATAACCTGTCCAGAAGTTCCCGGACAGTACATTTATAATATTGGGTTCCGAAATCAACCAGGTCGCCGCCCTTGGCCGCCGTACCATGATCGTACTACACATTCAAGGGCCGGTTTGCTTTGAAGGATGGCGTTTTTTCTTCCCGCATTGGGGATAGGTACCAATAGTCCTGGTTTTTCACCTTCGCCGGTTGGTGACCCAGGGAGGCCAGATAATCCACTAAGTCAAGGTGCTTTGCGTCCGCACACATCATTTTTTCCATACACTCGGCTTTCATCAGGTATATACAATAGAAAAACAGCCCGCAAACACATGGTTATTAAACCGCTATGTTTGCAAGCCGCTTTAAGTCAATAAGAAAATGATTCGAGAATTGTATCGTAAGGCCCGCAAAAGCGAGGTTCACTGCAAAGTGAGCCTTTTTTGTTTGTACACCGTCGTACAAATCCAGACAAGTAACCTATTGATTTTTAGAATACTATAACAGGAGCCCCCATCCGAAGCCGTCTACCTTTACAAATACGTACAACGTCGAATATGGCAACTCACGCGACTCCAAACGCGACTAAAAAAACGATGTTGTATGCGTATACTATGCGAAGAAAAAAGAATTAAGTCAGACGGCACTTCTCCGATCTACTTACAATATTTTTCTGGTGCCGGACACCGCGTCTTTCTCAACACCGACATCGCTATCCCGCCTAAATTTTGGGACCGCCATAAACAACGGATCAAAGACAGCTTGCCCACCACCTATGGTGATTATCAAAAATTGAACGACGAGATTGTCCGGCTATACCGCCTTGCAGAGGACCTTATAAAATTGACCAAATCGAGCGGCATCGAACACCCGGGGGAATTCGTCAAGGAAAAATTCAGTCCAGGCCTTCTGCCTGACACAATGATCCAGTGCGACTGGAAGCTGAGGACACAAATGGAGAAAGCCGAAACCTCCTTCTTTCTTCAACAAATGGATGACTATATACTGAAGCAAAAAAAGGTGTTTTCACGGTGGGGCGGGTATTGATAATGAAGTAATTTGTATTCGGTATATAAGAAGAGGCGTTGATTTGTCGAAAACCATCAAACGATTGTCGGATCAAAGTAACAAACAAGCTAAATTACCATATCAATGATTATGAAGCATTCAAAAGGGCCGTCACACGAACGGCCGGGAAGAAGTTTTCACCAGGAATCGGCCGCTCCCTCAATTATTTGATAATCAGCATATTAAGAATGGGGAAGAACGGACTACAAAGTTCAGCATCCGGAGGATCACCAAGAGCGGCTTCAGCAGATCAAGACGGAAACTGGCACCCGAAGCGTTCCCGGAGTTCAATAAAATGCACTACTTTGAAAAAGGTTAGGGAGACAATCAACCAAGACATTCTTTTAAAAGCCTAATAATTATGAAATTAATTGTAGTCGTGGTACTCTCACTCATTTTGGGGACGGCCGGCGGAATTTTTGTGCATTCTAAGTTTAGTCGGAAAACTCAACCGACTAGCATCTCTATTTTTCAGGAGACGATTAAAGTCGAGCACCTTCAATTGATCAATCAATTTTATCAAAACCTTGCCTTTATACACAAAAAAGGCGACCCCAAAAAGCGACTGAAAGTGATCGTCATTATTCCAGTTAAGGTCTCCTCGTATATTGATTTGGAACAGCTCGATATCCAGCAGAAGGGCGATACTATCGCAAAAATTGTTATACCCGACCCTAAAATAGATTCACCGATACTCTTCGATTTTGCGAATATGCAAATGATCAATGTTCCCGAGCCTTTGATTCATATAGGAACAAATCAGGAAGGGGAGTTTCTGACTGTTTTTAAGCAAACGATCCAACAAGAATCCGCAAAGATGGCTTCTATAGCTATAGCGAACGGGATTTTGGATCAAACCCGCGTAGACGCAAAAAATTACATTGTATCATTGCTCGAAGGGTTAAAGATTAAAAACGTAACTGTTGAATTTGCTAATAAGCAGCAGGGCGCTGCAACGCAATTTCCCGTGCATTCGCCAGATACTACACAAGGCGTACAGTCGCAAAACAGAGTTGGGAAGTTAATTGATTCGATGGGATTGAAATCTATTCAATAGTGGCATATCGTTGGCACCTATATGTAGCCAGTTTAATGCTTGTTTGTCATTGGCCCTCGAATTTATTCGGGCAATCTTGTCCAGTTAAAGTACCTCCAAACGTACGATTGTACAATGTCGATAGTTTACTGCAGACCTTTCGTACCAACTCAGGTATGCGAACCTTGCCGGATTGGAAATTATGCAAGGTCAGAGCACCAAATTATGAATTGCCTTGACCACTATTATGATTCTTAATCAGTCGGTTATCTGACTTTTCAAATAATAATAAGATGGTCAAAGGGCAGCATAATTTCCACCTTAAGTAAACAACATTGCGCAATTGACCCCATCTTTGTCGTTATAACCCTGCCGCCGCTGCACGGAGATGGCTTATATTTGAGAATCAAATCTGTGAGTTATGCGCAAGCTTATGATGAAGATGTCCATTTCCGTCGACGGCTTTGTCGGCGCAGCAAATGGCGAGATCGACTGGATCTTCAAAACAACCGACGAGGAGGCGACCGCCTGGATCGTCGGTCTGTGCCGGGAGTCGGGACTGCACATCATGGGTAGTAAGACCTTTCACGATATGGCGTCTTACTGGCCGACTTCTACCGAAGCTTTTGCCGCGCCGATGAACGAGATACCAAAGGCCGTATTTACCAAAAAAGGATTTAAAGGTTTTGATCCCGCACATACTACAACGGCGGTGGAGAATGCCAGGCAATACAATGCGGCCAGGGGCATATTGCCCGGCGCCGCCTCTTCGCCTGCCGCGGTTTCCTGGGCCGAGGCCCGGGTCTTCGATGGCGATCTTGCAGAAGGGATCAGACAGCTCAAAGCAGAGCAGGGGAAACCGATCTTAGCGCATGGCGGCGCCGGTTTTATGCGCAGCCTGATCGGAACTGGCCTTATCGATGAATACCATCTGCTTGTCCATCCGGCGGCTTTGGGCGGCGGAATGCCGATCTTCACCGGTCTCGCAAGGCCGCTTGACCTCAAGTTGATGGATGTAAAAAGGTTCCCGGCCGGAGCCGTCGCCCATACCTACCTCGCAGCGGTAGTTGGGAATGTGGAGAACTGGCTTCAACGCCCAAAATTATGAAGACATGACACTCATCATGAAATTTCAGTGTTATTATACTGTCCCAGCCGTTACCGTAATCACTTGGCCCGAACACCAATCCAGTTCCTCTTTCCCTTTTGGAACATAGTATTTAAGCTCTGCAAGAGGACATTCTTCAAATCGCCCTCGCCTCGATCTGATACTTCCAAAATTTGGCTGTCTGCGTCTCAGGCACCGGCATTTAAAGAAAATTGACTTTTCCGCATAGTTTTGATTATCAATGGTTTAAAAAATTAAAGGAGAAGAAATTGTAGCGTATATTTATGTGCTATGTGCCATTTTACAGGCTGCACCACTCTAATAGAAACCGAATGACTAAACAGACTAAACTAACCATCCTATTTTTTTGTATTTTAAAACTAACGCTTCATTTAATTGCAGATAGCCATTCTGGTTTTCAGAGCGATGAATTTTTGTATATTGAATCGGGTCGCCATCTTGCTTTTGGATATATTGAATTTCCCCCGTTGACAGGTTTGTTAGCCTTTATCCAAAACCTGTTCCATTCCCATTCAGTTTTCGTTTATCATATTTTTCCGCATATTGCTATGCTGCTCATTGTTATTTATGTGGGCAAAATAACTGTAGAACTCGGCGGTAAAAACATAGCGGTATTTATTACATTATTTTGTCTTTTGATTGCACCGGGATTGGAAGGGTCTCAACAACCATTTGAACCTGTTGTTTTCAATCAATTGTTTTGGGTACTTTGCTTTTATCAACTCACAAGGTTCATTAAACACGGCAATAGAAAATATTTATGGTATTTAACTCTATTCACCGCTCTATTCTTTCTGACTAAATATGACGCATTATTCTTCGCTTTTGGTTTATTGTCTTTATTGTTCTTTGGGAAAACAAGGGTTGCTTTAATCAAAGGTAAATATTGGCAATGTTTGATTATCTCCTTTTTGATTTTATTGCCGAATATTATTTGGCAATATGTAAATGATTGGCCTGCACTACAAATGTTTCATCGGCTGTATGAAACCCAATTGGATGATTTAACTCCAATGCACGTACTGCGCGATTTAATTTTATCCGTTAATCCGATTGCTTTTATCCTGATGCTGCCCGCTTTTGTTTTTATGTTTGTCAATAAAAGAAATAAAAGCCTTTATTTACCACTTGCCTGGTCAATTTTATTATCCGTATTATTTCTCACTTATAGTAAAGGGAAAGCCTATTATTTCTTTCCGATTGTTCTTACCATACTTCCATTCTGCGGTATCTTTTGGGAGGGTCTCTTACTACCGAAAAGGAAATGGTTATTATATCCTCTGAGCTTTATTTTATTAATCGGCGCAGCATTGATTCCTTTCGGAATGCCTGTCTATTCTTTTCCTCATTATCTTAATTCGGTTTTTAAATACTCCCCAAAAGAAAAGAAAAACGGGAAAGACGTACTTCCTATTCAAGAATATATTGCAAAAGAAAAATGGAAAACGATGATGCAACAATTGCAATCTGTGTATGACAGTCTACCCGAAAATGAAAAAAAGAATTGCTTAATCTGGGGGAAACATTATTCGCAAGCAGGGGCAGTTGAATTGTTTAAAGACGAATATAGACTTCCAAATGCCTTTTCATATCACGGAAGTTTTTATACCTGGGCGCCTACGGATAAAATGCCCGAAACGGTTATTGCTTTTTGCTATAACGATGCGGGTGATGATTTTTTTAATCCTTTTTTTGAAGAAGTAACTCCAGTAAGAAAAATTTACAGCGACTACGCAAGCGCCGAAGGCTGGGTTGTGCAAACAATTTTCATTTGCCATAAACCAAAACAGAGCTTTGATAAAATGAAGGAATTGTTTAAGAACAGAATATTTGAATAAAAACGGCACATAACATTGGTATAGCCAATGGAATCAACCGATACAAGGAAGGCATGGCCGCGGGATTGAGTAATCTGGACGAATATTTACGCACCATGGTCACCAGCAAATGACTGAAATTCTCGTTGCCTGCTATTTAAAAGCAAATCTATAGCTGACGGTAATTGTACAGCGACACCCACCTGCAAAGATATTGCGGGCAATACACGCAAGCCGACCGGAACCGTGCTTTTGATCCGGTGAGACAGTTCGTTCGTTAATATTTACCGACCTCTCCTTTTACGGAACTGAAGATCTTTTGGGAATTGAAGCCCACCCCATGCTTAAACACCCATTCGATCTTCCTGATGTTTTGGATATTTTGAAAAATGTCACCATCGATGACCACCAGGTCGGCAGTCTTCCCGACTTCGATGGAGCCGATCTTATCTTCCAGTCCAAGCGCCTTTGCGCCATTGTAGGTCGCGATGCGGATCGCCTCGATCGGAGTGAACCCCGCCTGCGTCAACAGCTCAATGGATTGCTGTGAGCCATATCCCGCCAGGGTGGCGCCGCTGCCGGTGGGGTCGGTGCCTACGGTCAACAGGCCGCCGGCATCCGAAAACATCTTTTCCATTTTCATTTCCTCCAGCATCGCTTTATTGCCGTAAGGGTTGCGCATTTTGTTGTATACGTTGAGGAACATATTCCGGGTATCGGGCGCCATCGCCTCCAGTACTTCGGGACGGATCGTTGTATCCAGGGTAGTCATGTTATAGATTACGGCCAGCGTGGACGTCACGATCACTTTTTTGTCGACGAGGAATTGGATCAGCACTTTTACTTTCGGCGAATCCGCGGATGCTATGGGTGCCGCACCAAGTGGACAGGCATTCTCCTTTTTATTGGGAACAAAATCCGTGGACACAGAAAAGCCATGTTCCAACTGGTCAATACCCATTTCCGCCGCCTCGCGGTAGGTGACAGAACATAAATGGCCCGTCACTTTTAGTCCTTTGGCGTGGGCCTCGTCAATTGCGGCCTTTAGCGTAGCCTTATCCAAGAACATATATCCCTTGAATGAAGTGCAGCCCTGGCTGGCCCAGAAGTCGACAAAGGCTTTCGCCTCTGCGGGTCCGCTCAATTCATGCATCCCGGGGAAGATGCTGCCTTTTCCTTCCAGATAGGGTGCGGTGACATCCATTTCCGGTCCGAGGATCTTGCCCTGATCGATGTCCCGTTTGAGGTTCAGGTCGGAATAGGGCTCAACGCTTCCGGCTGTACGAATCGTCGTTGCGCCGCAGGCCAGGTATAGTTTGGGAAAAGTGAACGGCAATTGCTTGACATGTAAATAGGTGAAGTCCGCGGAGTAGGCCGCATAATACATGTGTTCATGCAGGAGGACGAATCCCGGCAACAGGGATTTTCCGCTAAGGTCGATGACGGTGCTTCCGGGAGGGGCGGAAAGTTTTTTGCTATCATCTACCGCCGTTATTATTCCGTTGCGGACGATCACCGTTTGGTCGTCCAGCTCCTTCAGGTGTTTCACATCGGCGAGCCTGCAATGGGTAAAGACGATGACCGAGGAATCGTAATCGATGTATTTCTTTACCGCAGCTGAAAAGGAGGTTTGGGATATCGCCTGGAAACCGATGACCAGATAAAATCCGGCAAGGAGCAATTTTTTCATGTAGCGGTTGGTTTTAATTTTAAAATAATGCAGCCGTTCAGTTGCAAACATATGCGAAGCCAATCGGTTGCCCAAATTTTTTTCACAAATAATCTTGAATGGTACAAGTCCGGCAACCGCACCATAAAGCGAATCTCTTTTCACTTCACTTTGCACAAAAAAAACCCCTCCTCCAATGGACAAGATCAAAGAACTTTTCGGCCTTTTGGTGTGTATCGTAACCTTTATGATACTGGGTGCTCTTTTGTTCTGGGGGTTTAATTCATACCGTCTTTTCACGGTATTTTGACCGGTAAACACGACACTCGCTGCGTACCCTGATGCCTTACTTTTTGGAGCAATCTCGTCGCAACATATACTCTTAAAATCGCTCAGGAAAAGCAAATACATAAAGAATTACCTATTTGGGATTTCCAAAGAATTAAGGTTTCTTTTTCTTTTTGCTTGGTTTAGCCGATTTTCCGGACAAGGCATTCAAAAGCTTCTGCCCGTCGGGACTGCCCAGGCCGGTGCATGCGTCCCATCCTTTGCCTGCCCGGTAAGCGCCATTATTGCCTTTAATAATATCGCGGAGAACGCCGCTGGAAAACCGGGTGTATAGCAGAGGGTTCATAAATCCACACCTGGCTTTCATCGACTGGTTGAGCCTGGCGATCAGACTTGCCCAAAGCGGAGCCGACGCGCTGGTGCCCCCAACCTGGTCGAGCTTCTTTCCGTTTACATGCATGACCATTAAACCCGTGTCAGGGTCTCCCACAGCACTGACATCCGGAACCCCCCGGCCGATCAGGTGGGGAGGATCAACCGAGACAGGAATCGGCGCATTATCCTGGTAGGCAGGTTTTGAAAAAACCACACTCACCCCGCCACCGCTTGCCCCACCGTCTTTCAGGTAAAGTTCGTTCCATACGGTTTCCGTAACAATGCTGGGACGGGCTCCCTTTGAAGCCACCAGTTTGGTGCCGCCAACGGCAAGCACATTGGGACTGGAGGCTGGGAAATCCACCTCGGCCGGTCCCTTTTTCTTATCCTCATCGTTGGATCCATCGTCCCCGGAGGCGCAGCAAATCGTGATACCTTTGGAGGCAGCGGCTTCAAATGCCTGATCGACTAATTTGACCGCCATCTTGGGCCAGAGGCTATTTTTATCCTGTTCCATGCTGCCATAGCTGATAGAAATTACAGAAATATCGTTATCTCCCGCAATGGCATTATGAATGGCGTCCACCCATCCTTTGCTCGTGAATTCCGTGAAATACATAAATATCTTCGCGCCCGGCGCTACAGATCCAACTATCGACATATCGAGCATGACTTCACCCGTGGCGTCGCCGTTGTTTTCAGAAGCTTCGGTATCCACGCCCGGGTAATTGCCCTTACCCAAAATAACGACATCCTCAATTGTTGGTATGGTTGGTTGTCCCAAAACATCCCGATAATATTCCTGGAGGGCCGAAAGACTGTATCCTCCATGTTTATCCTGGTCACGAGCATCATTAAATGCAAAAATGGCGACGTGCTCACCCGTACCGTCAACATCGCCAGGGTATTTATAAAGGTCAGCCACCTGTGGAGGGAAAAATGTACCGGGCTTTTTGTTGGTGAGATCGGGAACCTTGGTTCTTGCACCAGTTGCCGGTTTAATAAAATTCAAGGGAAGAGATGACCGATTTCCTCTCCGGATCCGGGGACGGCCAACCGGGCGCGTGTCCAGCCCAAATATTCCTTCAATGATGCCATGCATGTCGTCTGCTGTATAGATATACCCGGTGCGGCCTCTGTATCCTCCCATAGCGGAATGCTCATATTCATTAAATGTTACGCCAAGTGCCTCACTGATGTCCGCAATGGTTCCCTCCACTTCGACCCTTCTTTGTGAAACGCTTTTATTAAGGACCTGCAGCTTATGTTCCTTCGCCCAAACTTCAATTTTTTTCAGATCGGCAGGATCAGCGCCATAGAGCTCGTCAAATTCCCGGGGGCTTAAATATTTACGCTTCCCGGGAAGTTCGGTTGAAAGTTTTTCCATCCTCCCGTGAAGTTCATTAGAGGGACCCGGATTTCGGCGGGCATAAATACTAATCTTTATCTTTTGATCGGGATTCGACGGGGAAATGAGGTGAGCATCGGGAACCGCGCTGCGGAAGCTGCCGGCGATTGCTGTTTTTAAATTGGGGCGATTCATACCGGTTTCAATTTTTTAATTCACAAAATACCGTCTTTTCACTGATGTTGGCCCCCGTGTGATGACATATGGTAAGTCAAACGGACAACGGGTGTATCGGAAACGGGCAGTTTGGGGTCTTAAATTGTGTTAAGTATTTGATTGTCATAAGTATATGAATTCGGCATTTTTTGGGGAGGATTTGGGAGGCCTCGATAAACCTAACTACTACTACTACTCATGCTCAGGAATTACTTCAAAATCGCCTGGCGGAATATCAGCCGCCATAAAGTATTCACGATCATCAATGTCGCCCCTTTGCCTTAGGCATCTGCGCGTGTATCGTCATCTACCTGGTCACCAGCTACGAGTTCAGTTTTGATCAATTTCATCCCGATAAGGAACGGATCTACCGGGTAGTAGTCCGGCGGGGATTCGCGCATGGGGATTATCACAGCGAACGGGTCCCCTCAGCGGCGCCCACTGCCTTTAGGGAGGAAATTCCTGGGCTCGAAGCCGTGACGGGTTACTACGAGCTTCACGGGCACGCCACGATCCGGAAAGAAGGGGTGGCCGACCGGATATTCGACAATAGGATCGAAGGCGCCAATACATCGGGTGTGGCGATTGCCGACCCGGATTATTTTACCATTTTTAAATACGATTGGCTGGCCGGTAATGAAAAAATCTCTTTGCTGGGGCCTTTTAAGGTAGTGCTGACGGAAAGCAGGGCACGCAAATATTTCGGCCCGGTGGCCCTTGATAAAATGATCGGGAGAACGGTGCTTTATGAAGACTCCCTCAAAGTCACCGTGTCGGGCATCGTAAAGGATTGGAGCGGCCCTTCCGACTTCCGGCACACGGATTTTATCTCCATCAGCACCATACAAACCAGTTTTTTGAATAATGCGAGACATAGAATGCACATCGATTGGAAGGATGGGCACACGACCCTATGGCCTTACTCCTTCGTCAAGCTTGCCAGGGGAGTCAAACCCGAAGCCGTGGATGCCCGGTTTGCGCCGATCGTCAAAAGCAATATGATGGATCCTTCTTTCTATTTTGAGCTGCAGCCTTTATCGGATATACATTTCAATACGGATTATCGGGAGGATATCCGGAAAGCGCATCTGCCTACCCTGTATAGCCTGATCGGGATTGCGGCGTTCATCCTGGTCCTGGCCGTCATCAATTTCATTAATTTATCGACCGCACAGTCTATTCAACGGGCGAAAGAGATCGGCGTCCGGAAGGTATTGGGCAGCACTCGCACAAGCCTGGTTTTCCAGTTCCTGACAGAGACCTTCGTGGTCACTCTTTTTGCAGGTGGCATCGCCGTATTATTGGTAAATCCGATGCTGTCGCTTTTCAATGATTTCATTCCTGCCGGCGTGGTCTTTCATCTTTTTAGACCCGGGACCCTATTGTTTATCGGGATAGTGACCGCGCTTACTTCCCTGCTCGCCGGTTTCTATCCGGCGAAGGTCCTTTCCGCCTATCTGCCGGTGTTGAGCCTGAAGGGCGGAGGCGTTCAAAAGGGGGGCGAAAAATGGTGGCTGAGAAAGGGGTTGATCGTTTTTCAGTTCAGCATTTCGTTACTCTTTATCATCGGCAGCATCGTGATCGGCCGGCAGATCGACTATATGCTCAATACGGATTTCGGCTTTAAAACAGACGCGAGACTGTCTCTGGGCAGTGATTGGGGCGAAAAGGATATAAGCCGCAAACAACAGGTACTCACAGAAAAGCTCAGCCGGTTGCCCGGGGTGGAAAAGGTCGTGCTGCAGGGAGACCCGCCGACGGGCTGGGGTATGAATGGAAATTTTATAACACATCTGGTCAGGGACCAGCAGCCAAAACAGGTAAGAATGGACTCGCTGCGGGTAGATATTGACTTTGCTGACGACGCGTTCATCCCGTTTTACGGGATGCGGATCGTAGCCGGCAGGAATGTCCTTAAAAGCGACAGCTTGCGGGAGCTGGTGATCAATGAAACCTGTTCCAAAGATCTGGGTTTTAAGAGACCGGGAGAAGCCCTGGGTCAGCTCCTGGGATTCCAAGGGAAAATATTACCGGTAGTGGGCGTCGTGGCCGATTTTCATGAGGGCTCTTTTCATGATGCAATAAGACCCCTGATCATCGCTCATGAGCCGAGAGAAGAAGGGGTGGTCGGTATCCTGCTTGCCAGCAAGGGAAAACAGGCAGCCAATATAAAAGCCACCCTCGCGGCCATGGAAAAAATATGGAAAGAACTCTATCCAAGGGGTAACTTCGAATATGTATTTCCCGATCGATCGATTGCCGCGTTTTACGATGCCGAACAAAAGACGTCCCTGCTGATGCGGGCAGCGATGATCATCACCATTTTTATTTCCTGCCTGGGGCTCTTCGGGCTGGCTTTGTTCACTGCCCAACTGAAGACAAAGGAGGTCGGTATCCGAAAGGTCCTGGGAGCCAGCGTGGCCGATATCACGGTGTTGCTGACGCGGGACTTTGTGTGGCTGGTCGTCATCGCCCTGCTCATTGCTTCGCCGGTGGCCTGGTTTTTGATGAACAAGTGGCTGGAGAATTTCGCATACCGCATTCCTGTCAGCGCCGGGATATTCGCGGCGGCGGGGTTAGGCGCGATCGGGATCGCCCTGGTTACGGTGAGCTTCCAGGCGATCAAGGCGGCCGTTGCGAACCCGGTGAAGAGTTTGAGAACGGATTATTAAATGAATCTGTTGAAATTACAGCAAGACGTTCAACCCCTGGCATACTTTACCCGAGCACAGACCATTGGGTTGCAAGTATCAGATGAGTTTGTTATTCGTAGCTATCTTGATCGCCTGTGCTTTGGAGCTAACATGGAGTTTGTTGTAGATATTGGCGATGTGTTTGCGGACGGTGTGGCTGCTTAGAAATAATCTTTCCGCTATCATTTTATATCCGTATCCGTCAACGGTCAATTTCAGGATTTCGGTTTCCCTGTCGGACAACGCATAATCTTTTTTTTCAGTACTTTTCTTTTCTGCACCTGGCAGAGAGGCCTTTATCAGGAGGTCCAGCGTTTTTCTTGCAATCCGGGGGCTCATTGGTGCACTCCCTGTTTCGGAGAGCTGGACAATGCAGTCGATAATTACGGCCAGTTTTTCATTTTTCAGCAGGTACCCGTCGGCCCCGGCCTTTATCGCTTCGAAGAGTTTGTCGTCATCATCAAAGACGGTCAGCATGAGAAAATGGACATGGGAATATAATAGTTTTGCGATTCGGACGGTCTCGATACCGTCAAGGCCGGGCATAGCGATATCCATTAGGATAACGAGGGGATGTGACCGGAATGGCAATTTTTTCATCTGGTCCAGGAATTCATTCCCACTGCTTGCCGTAAGGCTGATGGCAATATCATCCGAAATATTCAATCTTTCAGTAAAAGAACGCAGATTCTGCGATTTGTCATCAACAATGCCCACAGATATTTTCATAAAACTTGATCATAAAGCTAGCCAATTATGCGCCGGCTGCAATAACGCATTTGCGCTATTCCGTTTCTTTTTCCAGCAGTATCCTCGTACCACCGCCGGGCACGGATTCGACCGATAGCATCGCCCCGATTTCAAGGGCCCGATGTCGCATGTTTTCGAGGCCATAATGGCCCCGGAATTCACCCGTCTGAATAAACCCGCTGCCGTTGTCCGAGATGACGAACGCATAGGTTTTGCGGTCGTTCGATTCAATTGAAAGAAACAACCGGCTGGCCTTCGCATGCTTAAAGCTGTTTACGAGGGCCTCCTGGCATATTCTGAAGATATTTATTGCTTCCACCGGCGAAAGACTCCAATTTTCTTGAATTCGTTCTTTTATCTCCAGTTCGATGGTAGGGTCGGGGGTGCATTTGGAAAGGAGGAACATTTTTAACTTGTCAGCGAGCTCGTCAAGCTGTATCGCTTCTTTCTTTATAGCCCAGATGGTCTCCCGGAGGTCGGATACGAGATCTTTAGCCGTCTCATTGACGGCCGACAGGCGGCGAAGGTTTTCTTCGGTATTGAGGCTTTCGGGTGCTTCCAGCAGCCAGTCCATGTTGCTGCTGATAAGGCTTAACTGGGTGCCGATATTGTCGTGAAGCTCCCGGGATATTCGTTCGCGCTCGTTTTGTAATTCATTCCGGGCTTGCAATTCCCGGATCTTTTTTTGGTACTTCCAACGGTTATAACGCCAGACCACAAAAGCTACTACGGCGACAAGAGCGATAAGGGCCAGGGATACGGCCCACCATCTTTGCCACCAGGGGGGTCGGATAACGATGGTAAAGTTTCGGACAACGTTGAATGTCGTCGAATGCAGCGGGCTGCACACGATCTCGAGGGCATAAGTGCCGGGCGACAAGGTATATCGGATACCTCTCGGATTACGGGTAGATTGCCATGAAGTCTCGAATCCCCTGACCCGGTATTTATAGTTGTATTCATTCGTGCTCAGCATGCCGAACGCCGCGATATCAAACACAAGATGGTTATGGTCATATTCCAGCAGGATGGAATCACCGCTCCAGACGGGCGAGGGAAATGGATAGGAAGAATCATTGACCGTCAGATGGGTGATGTTCAGAATGGGCGTATCGCTCATTTCCGTGAGCGCGGCCGGATAGAATGCGGAGATGCCGTTGATCCCCCCGAAAAGGAATTTTCCGTCGGAGGTAGCCCAGCAGGCGTTGGTATTGAATTCATTCTCCTGCAGCCCCATTTCCCGGGTAAAATTCCGGACGTCGCCGTTCTGGGAAATATAAGACAAGCCCAGGTTGCTGCTGGCGAAAACCGCGGCTTCGTTTGGGAGCGGCAGCATGGCATAAATGCAATCGTTCAGCAGACCATTGTCGGTAGTGATACTCATCTTCCACTCGCCGGCGGGCGAATAAATATAGGCTCCTTTTTCGGAGCCTGCCCATAGCTGGTGACGACAATCCTCGGTGATGCTACGGATCGGTGATTCGCTCCCGATCTGGAATTGGTTCAATTGACCTTTGGCGTTGACCGTATAGATCACTCCTCTGTCCCCTCCCGCCCAGACGCTGTGGTCGCACGTGTAAATGAAACACCGTATCCGGTTCTGATGAATGAAAGCCGGTGGAAAAACAGCTTTAGCTTCCTTCAGCTCTCTATCCCGAAAGCGGCAGCGATATACATTTTCAATGGTTGCTATGAATACGGTACTGTCGTCGATGCTTTGCAGATTGTTGCCGAACTGGTTGTTTCGGGGATGGACCGTGGCTGCAATTACCGGATCTATCTTCAGCGGCGATATCCTTTTTTGTTTCAGGCTCAACAGGTACCAACCCCTGCCCAGGGTGGTAAGAAGAAAGTCATCCCCGGTTAGTTTCGCGATCCCGATGATATCCTTTGCACTGTCGTAAAGAAGGGGTTTTTCCCACAAAGGGCTCCCCGTGCTATCGTAGAGCTGCACTCCTCCGTTAAAGCAACCGGCAAGAATGAAATGCCGGATCTCATCCAAATAAAGGCACCGAACGAAATTATTCGGCGCGGATGGATACATAAAGTGTTGAAAGGGCAGTCCGATATCCCTGATCTGCCGGATATCATCGTTGGACAGCAGCCACAGCCTTCGAAACCGATCGCGATGCAAATAGTTGATGGTACCGGTCGCCAGAACCGGCTTCCTGTCGGAGGTAAGGAATTCTTTCCACGACTGAAGGGAACTGTCCACCTGGAACAAATGATTGTTCAACCCAAGCAATAATTCATTTTCGTTGGTAACCGTAAGGTGCACGGCGTTTATCGTTTCCCCATTCAGGGCTTGCAACGGCAAATAGGCGGTACGTCCTCCTCCGTCCGGGCGGACGGCATATAACCCCGTGGCAGACAGAAGGTACAAATGCGTCGAATCACAGGCTATGGCAACCAGGGAGGGACCGGCCCGGGGTTTGGATTTGAACCGGTGGGTTTGCAGATTGACCTGCAATAGGCCGCCCGTGGAGTCCCGGAAAAAGATATGGTTGTTGTTGACGGCATATAGCCGGTTGTTCAGCCAGGATCCCAACTGGAAAAAATTCCCCATCGGGAAGAGTCCTTTTAGCGGGAATTCACGGCATAGCCGTCCTTGCCGGTCATAAATTCCCAGGGTCTTGCCGCGGAGCAGGCACCAAATGCCTTCACTGGTTTCGCAGATCGGATTCACCGGATAGGCGAAATTGGCGGAAGATGGGAGCGTAACGATCCGCTTAAAGGAGCTGGAAAAAGGCGAATATTCAAGAACCCCTTGACGGAAACAGATCCACAGCATCCCGTTGCGAAGCGCGAATAAGGCCACCGGGGAAAGGATCGGGATGCTGTCCCTTCCAACGACAGGCGTTATCTTTTCGAGCCGGTAGCCATTGTATCTTTGTAGGCCCGTCTCGGTAGACACCCAGGTAAATCCCATGACATCCGTTACAATACCATAAGTGGCATTGTTTATCAGCCCGTCCTCGAAATTCAGCGTTTTCACCTGAATTTGCTTGTAGGACATGCGATTCGTCTGCTGGGCGCAAAGAACCGCCGGGTCCAGCGTCAGTAAACCCGCCATGGAGCACCACAATAAGCTAAATACGGCAAGGCGTGCGTCACCTATTCCCGCTTTCGTCCTGCCATCCGATTGACCCACCATATTTATTCTCCTTTTTCCACCAATAATCTTTCGCAAACCGTTCGGCTCAATGTATCCGCCGGGCGGTTGTCATAGCTGACGACCATTGACCCGTCAAAAGATTCCACGGACTTGATTTTAATTTTCGTTCCTAGCTTAATCTCCCGGTTATTGAGGAATTTCAGGAATTCCGAAGAGCTATGGATGACAGCGGAAACATTGACAATATCTCCGGCATGACAGTCAGACAGCTTATCATAGGAGATCCAGATCGCCTTTCCGCTTTTATCCGGGATGGCCGCGCCATGCGGGTCTGCTTTGGGAAAGCCCAGGAGTTCATCCATCTTTTCGAAAAAGGCGGCCGACTGAATATGTTCTATCTGTTCGGCAATCTCATGGACTTCCTCCCATCCAAATCCCATCTTCTCCACCAGGTACATTTCAGTGAGTCGGTGCTTGCGGATGACCAGGCCGGCTTCTTTCTTGCCCTTTTCAGTGAGGCGGAGGGGCTTATAGCTCTCATAATGCACCAGCTTCTTTTGCGCCAGCTTCTTCATCATGCTGGTAACGGTGGGCATCTTGATACCCAACTGTTTGGATAATTCGTTGACGTTTACCTCGCCGGTATGGTTCGCCAGGTTGAACAAGGCTTTCAGGTAATTTTCTTCTGTCAGGGAAATCATGTTTCAAAAATACCTAAAAGTTCGATCTGTCAGATCAGCGGGCTATCAGTAGGAAAATTATTTTGTTAGATTAATCTAACATTGTAGTTTTGGTAGTAAAATAAAACAAAGAAGGGGCTGCCCCGATTATCCTCCTTCTGAACTTATATCTGTTGTATGATACGATTAAATAAAATATTCTTTCTGTTCCTATCTTTAGTGTCGACGCTTTACCTTAGGGCCCAGTCTTTAAGCGGACACGTTATAGACGCCGCTACCCAACAACCCGTGGCAGGTGCGACCGTTTACTTTCCCCAGCTTAAATTAGGCGCCGTTTCAGATATAAAGGGAAATTATACAATAGCGCCCTTACCCAAAGGCGCCTACGAAGTGCAATTAGAGATGCTGGGCTATGGTACTTTGACCAAATTAATCTTCATAAAAGCTGCTGTAACGCTTGATTTTGCCCTGGCTATTTCCTCGGCCTCCCTAAAAGAGGTGATCATTACCTCTCTCGGAAATGCGACGACCTTACGACGCGCCCCGGCACCCGTGTCGATAGTTACGCATGATATGTTCCTGCAACAATCTTCTACCAATGTGATCGATGCCATAGCCAGGCAACCCGGTATTACGGCCATTACCACCGGCCCGGGAGTTTCCAAACCGGAAATAAATGGCCTGGGCTATAACCGTGTCTTAACCCTTTTTGACGGAGAAAGACAGGAGGATTTCCAATGGGGCGATGAACACGGTATCCTCATCGACCCCTATGCCGTATATGATGCTGAAATTATCCGGGGGCCCGCTTCCCTCCAATACGGCGCCAATGCCATGGCCGGGGTAGTGAGCCTCAAATCACAGCCTTTTGCGCAGAGCGGCGCTATACAAGGCAGCGTACAGTCAGAATATCAAACGAATAACGGCCTCATTGGAAACTCGGTAGATATGGGTGGAAATAATAAGGGACTTGTATGGGATATAAGAGGCAGCTATGAAGCAGCCCACAGTTACCAGGACCCCCACGACGGATATGTATGGGGGACCGCTTTCACCCAGGATAATATCAGGGCTGTGCTGGGATGGAACAGGAAATGGGGTTATACGCGTTTAACGGTAAGCACCCTTCACCGCCAGATTGAGATCCCCGATGGCAACCGCGACAGCGCCACCGGGCGATTTGAGTTCGATGTCCCTCAAAATGCACAGTTTGTCAATGGAAAATATGTAGCCGGCAGCGGACAGGTGTTCCCTACCCTGGCCAACTTTTTGTCTTACAAGCCCAACATATCGAGTTATCAGGTTTTAAACCATGACGAAGTCTGGTGGCAAAACAATATCTATGCCGGCACGGGAAGGATCGGGGCCGATATTGGCTATACCCGGAGCGTGCGCCATGAAATAGATACCGGTAACGTCGCCGAAGAAAATATGTTTGTGCACGACATCCCCTACTCGATTAAATACCAGGTGGAAGGTGGTAATTCGGGATTAAAGCTGACAACAGGATTTAACGGCGTATACGAATTTATGAAAAACGGCCCCGAACCTCCAGCCCCCTATATCGGTGATTTCGAGATCCCCGACTACCACATTTTCGACATCGGCGGTTATAGCATTCTGCAAAAGGATTTTAAAAACCTCACGCTCAGTGGGGGGATGCGCTATGATATAAGAAGAATATCCGGGCAACCGCTGTACCTGGTTAATTACCTCAAGCCGGAACAGCAGGAAGTTGCGGCGGGAACACAAGGTGCCTATACACAGTTCACCGCGCTCAGCAAGACCTATACCGGGTTTTCGGGCAGCATCGGCGCCACTTATCAGCTACCGGGACATAATTATGTAAAGTTAAACCTGGCAAAAAGCTATCGCGCCCCCGCCATCAATGAATTAACCAGCAATGAGCTCAACCCCGGGGCCTTTGCTTATGAACTGGGCGATATTGACCTTAAGCCCGAAGCAGGATACGAAGTGGATATTGCCTATGGAAATAATGGGAAAGACGTCAATTTTGAAGTAGATGGTTTCTACAACTATATCAACCACTTCATCTTTTCGGATCGGTTGGGCAACAAAAATGGGGGAGATTCCCTTATCGATGGCAAACCGGCCTACAAATACACGGCGAATACGGCCGTTATCGCAGGGGTGGCCGCGTATTTCAACATACATCCCGCCGGTGCAAAATGGATGGAATGGGATAACGGGTTCACCTATATTTATTCCTCTCTGCCCGGCGGGGCCGATTCAACCCGGCACGTACCCTGGACTCCCGCTCCCAGGCTGACATCGAAACTCAGGTTTAAACTATCCGACAAGCCTGCGTCAACCCTTAAAGGAGCTTACTTTGAGTTCGGGCTGGCGAAATACTGGCCGCAGAACGACATTTACAGCGCCTTTTGGACTGAATTACCTTCCTACGCCTATACCTTGTATAATACCGGCATCGGAACGAGTTTTGTCAATCGTAAAACCAAGCGCGTCCTTTGCTCGCTGATCCTGAACTGCACCAACCTCATGAATATCGCCTATATCGACCATACCTCCCGTCCGCAGTACTTCTGGTCCTACAACGGCGTAAATGACCCTGCCAACTTTGGTCATACCCCAGCGGTAGTCACCAGGCAAAGCGAAGGAATCTACAACATGGGAAGAAATATAGGCTTCAAACTCATTTTCCCGATCGGCATCGTAGAAACCAAAACAGGGAACTGAACGAACAGTAAAGCGCGCCCGCGCTGTTAATATAGCCTTCGGATTACAATAGCATTGTAGTAATTGAACTAAAATTATATTTTTGAACTGTACACAATAATCGTATATTGACATATTGCGCGTCATTTAAGACAAATTAAGACAAGCAAGAAGAAATTATCATGACTACCCCGACCAGTAACATAACGCTGCGCAGGGCTGCTTTAATTGCCGGTATCGGCTACCTCCTGATGTTTGGCTCGCCGATTGCCGAATCGATGTTCTATCATGGTCTTGTCGACTTAAGCAATGCCACCAAGACGGTAAAGAATATAACAGCTCACACAGCATTGGTTCACTATGGCATCATGTTATATCTTATTAATTTCATGGGCGATATTTTGGCTGCCTGGGGGCTTTATATTTTATTTAAGCCCGCAAATGAAAATTTGTCTTTATTAGCAGCGTGGTTGAGAATTATTTACACGGTGATGAGCCTGGTAGCAGTGATGAACCTATTAACCGTTTTGCAGTTGACCAGCCACTATAATTACCTGCAGGCATTTACCAATGAACAGTTGCAGGCACAGGTGATGATTGCGCTGCGTTCATTCAGGGATGACTGGTTGTTTTCCTTTGCTTTTTTCGGCATCTATCTTATTTTACTGGGTTATCTGGCTTTCGTATCAAAGTATGTTTCAAAGATAGTAGGCATATGCCTGATGATTGCGGGTGCAGGCTGGCTATCAGATAGTTTGCAGCCTCTTCTATTTCCAGGTGTGAACCTAAGTGTTGGAATGATTACGGGTTTTGGAGAACTGGTATTTTTGTTTTGGCTGTTTATAAAAGGGGTAAGATTAAAAGAGCCCGATAGTTTTACACATTGACGTAGTTTACCAGGTAACCTTTAATAAGGTAACCCCCTGCCGCTGCAGATCAAAATTAATCTTTACTTCGCCATTTACAAGTGTAATATACTTTGGGGAAGAAATTTCCTCAAGCTGCCCTGCGGCTTCCAATGCCTTATATTCCTTGCCGGTTAGCTCCTTTGGCGAACCCATTTTTTTCCACGCTGTAAAGGAATTGCTATGCTCCTGGTCAATGATGTATTGAGTAAGTAATACCCGTTGCTGCGGAAGGCCTTTTATTATAAGGGAAACTTCTGTTGAGGCAACATTGAGATCGTTTTTATCATGATAGTTCCAAACCATTACCGCCGCAGAATTTGAGCTTTTTGTCGCTAATGCGTTCACATCCGGTTCCGGGCCTCTTACGCTGGAATCACGTACAGTAATATAGTTTTGCCTGGACGTGGATTCCGTCGCTACCCGGTTACCCTGCATCATACCCAACATTCTAAAAACATTCAAAACCGGTTTATCGATACCATTAGTGGCCAAATCCCTAAAACCCCTGAAATAAGGCTGATCTTCGAATTCAAATCCCCAAGTGACGGCCCCCGCCAAATTAACTCTCCTGTTTTTGGCCAGGTCATAGGTACGGGCAATTGCCGCAGCAGTATAGCATGCGTACATCGTGTTATTTCTGTAAGCATTTTCAGGATGAAGATCTTCTGAGCAGGCCGCACAACCTTCAGGATCTGATTCTCCGATGATTATTGGAAGGTTTTTTAGCGAAGAAATAGATGAAACAATCTCAAATCCCTTGTCAATACTCCTCAGTTGATTCCCCATATTCATCCAAACAACAGCATCAATAAGCTTAGGCGAACCCTTTGCATGAAAACTGATAAAATCAAGTGGTGCACCTTTTTTACCGGTAACATAGTTTGTGCCGCTGACAATATGGGTTAAGAACTTACGTATATACTCCCCTCCTGATCTCCCATCAGGGCTGGTTGTTTCCGGTCCCCCTATTTTTGCAGCAGGTAATGCCCGCTTAACCGCATCAGCCGTGTAGTCGTATAATTTAATGTAATCATCCACATTTCCCTTCCAGTAAAAAGTTAAATCAGGCTCGTTCCATACCTCCCAATACCATCCTTCTACTTCCGCCTTGCCATAACGCTCTACCGAATGCTTCACCCACTGAAAAATCAGTTCAGCCCATTTTTCATAACTTTTGGGGGGATATGCCCACCCTGAATAGTGCTTAGGTTTACTTTTATCCGAAGTATCCTGCCCGCTGACGGACCCGGGATTAATGGACATCGCTTCAGGCATAAAGCCGATTTCGGCAATAGGCTTCATACCGCGTTGAACATAAGTATCAAAAATACTGTCAATAATTTCCCAATCATATACCGGCTTTCCGTTGGCGTCTTCGGTATAAGCGTTGGTTGAACTCCACTTTAAACCAGGATTACCGTTGCCGGAGGTCAACAGATGATGGGCCCTTACATTTACCCTTACCGGGCTTAAAGCGGCAAGCTCAGTCAACAACTTTCTACCGTCTTTCATATAAGTAAAATTAGCTTCATCGTATCCAAAAAACTCCCATATCGGAGGTAGATTACCCTGGTCTTGCAGCAAATTTACATGGATAGAAACAGGAGGAGTCGTTCCCTGCCCATAACCGCATAATGTTGCTGCTACCAGGACAAAGCAGGGAAAATGCTCAAAAATTGCTTTGAGTCTCATACTACTTGGTTTTGTTAAGAGTTATCGGGAGCAAGCTGTTCGCCGCACCAGGCAGATCAGTGTCAACTAGCGTTTTAAAAGATATAGCAAGAATACGTCATTCTCCCGAATGGAGAATTCCCTAAAAAATGTTCCTGAAGCATTTACCGTGATATTCTCGTTTAAAACCGGCGATCCATCATTCTGTTGCTTAATGTGATCGACCTCTTGCCTCGTGAGCTGGTTGGGTTTGTTCAAAGCAAGATAGGTGGTATAAGGATCGTTAGCCTTGTAACCAACTTTATAGATCGCCAGTCGGTACCCGCCTTCGGGTATCCCGGCAATTTCTACTTTTACTTTTCCCTTGGGATTTGATGGCAGATCCCGGATATAATACTGCTGGTCATTTGTCGAATCGGGAAGCGTATTGGTAAAATCCCAAAAGAGGACCTGGATATCTCCCTTTGCGTTTTTGCATACCCAGGAGGAACTGTCTGTATTCACCAGTTCTGTCTTGCCAAGTTTATTCAAAAATGAATAGGAGTAGAAGGCGGGCTTTTTAATCCCCTGGTAATTCAATAATCCGAATCCGCCATGGAATGGGGTAAACCTTGGTCCGGCTTCTTCGAAAATATCGGTAAACACCCAATAGGACATCGAATTTACGGCGTTTCCAACCTGCTTAATTTTTTCGAGGATATAGGCCGCTTCGGGATAGCTGTCGTGAATGGGATCGGCAGGTGTATAGGAAGAGCTCCATTCCGTATAGTGCAATTCCAAACCGGGCATGGACGAATTCAATATCTGTTTACGTGAATTCAGTATATCACCGCTGACACTCCATGCATTTTTATCCAGAACGGTACCCGAAGTGCCGAACTCATCTAAAAAGCCCTGTTTGACACCATAGGTATGAGTGCTGATAAAATCCAGGGGGAGCGCGTTCCTGCTGCAAAAGTCGATCATTTCGGGCACCCAGGCGGCGCCGGCGGTAGCCGGGCCACCGACGCGGTATGCTTTATTCACGCTCTTGATGGCCTTTACGCTGGATGCATACAATTTAAAATAGTCCTGTTGAGTGCCGGCCCAAAAGCCGGATAAGTTGGGCTCGTTCCAAACCTCGAAATACCATGTTTTTACTTCCTCCGTGCCGTAACGTTCGGTAAAATGCAAGGTGAGATTACGGATAAGGGCTTCCCATTTCGTATAGTCTTTGGGTGGGGTAGTGTTCCCTTTCCACCAGAAGATGGCCTGGCTCCCGCTGGCAAGGGCATCAGGCATAAAGCCAAGTTCGACAAAGGGTTTCATGCCGATGCTCAGGATATAGTCGTATAATACATCGATGTATTGGTAATTGTAGGCGGGATTTCCTTTCCCGTCTTCCTTGTAAACACCCATATCATCGGTTAATAAACCGTGCATGCGGATGTACGTGAAATCGCATTCTTTTTTAACGATGGCCAATTGCTGCTGCCAGTCTGCTCTTAGCCCTTCGTTGGCCCGGCCCGCACCCACGCATTCTTTAAAACTGCTGTTGAATTTTCCTTTTTCTTTCCGGAAGTCGGCTTTTATGAAGCGTTCCTTCACACCGGCGTCGGTGTACGTTTGGATTTGGGCAAACAGGCAGCTAAAAGACAGGCTTCCGAGAATGACGCATAAGAGACGAATCTGCTTCATTTTTATCACTTTTGTGAGAACAGCTATTTCTATTTATTCCGCCACGAGGTAAACGACACTCAGGGCAGGAACGGAAATCTTGATCGTCCCGGTAAGGGGCGCTCCATACGGTTTAATCGTAGAATAATTCAGCGGCCCACCCGTCGGCGTAGCCGGCCCGGCGCCATTGACATATACCTGGCTGGAGAAAGGCGCGTTGTCCGTTCCACCCGTCAATATATACCAATGATATCTCGTTCCCGCCGGGAAATGCTGGAAGTCGACCGATACCACATGGTTGAGGGCCCCGGAGTTGATGATGATCGTACCCGCCTGGCCGGACGTAAAAGTAGATGAATACGTCGTCAGATCCGCATTACTCCTTCTGAGCGTATCATACACCATGCGGTCGCCAAAAAACCGCTGAAAATAATACAGGTAATAAAAGGCCGGACGCGGATTCCAGAGCGGCGCTCCCGGCTCATCCCCGATATTGAACATCCCCATATCATCGCCGTTCAAATAGCCGTTGGCCAGGTCCCAGCGGCTCGCCATAGCATACTGGTTCCTGATATAAGAACCCACGGTCAGCGCCGCCTGTATCCCGGCAATATAGGACGTGTTTTGTTTGGATCCTGTCGCCTGGATATTCCACTCCGACATTGCCACCGGCCTGGTGCTCACACCATAAGTCTGCAGCTGTTGCCTGACATACGACATATCGGCCGGCGGTACCGTCATCCCGGTCCCCAATATCGTCGCCACCGACGAATTTTGTTCATAGGGTGTAAAATAATCGTGAATGATGAAAAAATCCGCGCCATTCCCAATATTACTTAATACTCCCTGGTTCCAGTTCGTGATCGCAGCAGACGTACCGGTAGCCAGGAACGCACCGATATAAATAGTCGCACCGGTTTCCTGTGCTGCCGCACGCATCGAATCGGCGAAGACATTGATATGCTGCGCATACAAGGCGCCGGTAACAGTCGCCGGCTGACCATCCTGATTCTTGGTCGTATCGATCAGGTAACCGGCTTCCCACCCACCGTAGGTCTCGTTGCCGATCTCCCAGTACTTTGTCCGCCCGTTGTCATAGCGCACCCAATCGGCAGCCAGATGCGCTGCGGCCGCCACCGGATTGGGGCCCGTCCCATAACGCGCATAACCATAATTGACCGTAAGGTAGCCGGTGCTGTTGGTCTGGGCAAGTACATTATAATAATTGGCCAGTGAAAGGGTCCATCCCTGCGTATTGCCACCATACCACGGGCCAAGCGGGCCCGCAACTCCGCTCGAATTGAGGATGCTGTCGGGCGCGTCGGCAGGCGCCGGGTTGGATGCCGTCCCGTTCCAGAAATACACGTCGCTAAGGCTACCACCGGGACCACGGAGAATATTCGGGGAAAGGTCCGTAATATACTGCATCAGGGCTGGTTGAGTGACCATCTGTCCCATATAGGGATTCGTATTATTGCCATATACCGTCGGCGGCGCCTTGGCCAGCACATCGTTCACATTGATGGTCAACGAATCCGTCGCCACCAGCGAAGACGACACGCTAACCGTCGTATCGCCCGGCGCCGCAAATGTCCGCGGCGCCCAACCATTTCCAAAAAACCCGACCGTAGCCGGAGTCGAAGGGTCTACCGGGTTATAAACACTATCGGTAGTGCTCGTACCGCCGCCGCCGTTCGTCGGATGCGTCGACGAAACGCCCTTCTTACAGGCTGCCGCGCTCAACAGGACCACACAGCCGACAGTAAAGACAGCATTGGATCTTAGGTTCATAATCGGTTTATTTTTTAGTAAAAATAGGCAGATTCTGTTATGAAGTGGGTCGTCAAAATGATCTAAAAGGGGTTCTAAATGATCTGAAGGAGCGTATTTGTTTATTATATTTGACATGAAACGATCGCTTTAGTTAATATCCCGCCAATACGTTTATGAAGTTGAAAAAGATCCTGCTGGTGCTTCTGTTCGGCTCCGTTATAATCCGGCTATGCGGTCAGTCCAATGAATACCGGTTCTCCCACCTCGATTTCACCAACGGCCTGTCAAACAATCATATCACCAGCCTGTACAAAGACGCCCACGGATTTATGTGGTTCGGGACCATGGCCGGCCTCAACCGCTACGACGGCTACGAATTCAAAGTGTTCCTGCACGACCAGAAAGACCCCCATTCCATCGTGGATAATTATATTGACCAGATCTTCGAAGGACCGGAAGGCCGGATGTGGGTGCAATCCAGGTCGGGCGGGTTCAACATTTACGATTTGGCTACCGAACAATTCGACCGGGACTATGCAGCCTGGCTAAGAAAACGCTCGCTTCCCGAATCCTGGCTCCTCGGCATCAGCCGCGGAGCAAAAGGCTATTGGTTCATTTATCGGGACAGTGGGCTGTACCATTATGGACCGGACGGGAAGATCATCCATACCCCCCAGGATTCCGCCCGGCCGGGCTCCCTCTCCACCGCACTCATCTCCGATGCACGCGAAGACCGTGACGGCAACTGCTGGGTCATCCACCAGAACGGGCTCCTCGAAAAAATAGACGGCATTACCCATACGGTCACCTTTCGGACCACGATCATGCAAAAAGCCTACGGCCATAACCTTTTTGCCAGCAGCCTCTACTTCGATAACGAAAACGACTTGTGGCTGCATTCCGCCGGGTATTTCAAAGGCGCCTATTGCTACAGCCCTTCGAGCACTGCGCTACGACATTTTTCAACCGATGCCGGACCAAATAAACTGAGCAGCGACGTTGTCTTTACTATCATCCAGGACGGAAAAGGAAAGATCTGGCTGGCGACCGACCACGGCGGAGTGGATGTCCTCGACAAAAAAGACGGGTCGGTAACGACGCTCGAACATAGTGAAGACGACCCCAAAAGCCTGGCGGAAAACAGCGTTCCGGTGATGCTCCTCGACAGCACGGGCTCCCTCTGGATGGGCACCGCCAAAACCGGCATCAGCTACTGCCATCAAAACGGCATCCGGTTGCCGCTCTTCCGCCACCAGCGGAAAGATCCCTACAGCCTCAGCTTCGATGACGTGAACAAATTCGTCGAAGATACCGCCCGTAACATCTGGATTGGCTCCAACGGAGGCGGACTGATCTTTTTTGACCGCAAACACAACCGTTTCCGCCAGTATATGCATGACCCGGCCAATCCCAATAGCCTGTCCGACAACACCATCGTCAGTCTCCTGCTTGATAAAGACAACCGGCTGTGGATCGGAACCTATTTCGGCGGCCTCGATTGCTATGACGGAAGAAAATTCGTGCACTATCGCCATGACGACCGGCAATCCGGCAGTCTCGCCGGAGATCGCGTTATGTGCCTCTACGAAGACAGCGACAACAATCTTTGGGTAGGCACCCTCGGGGCAGGCCTCGATAGGTTCGACCGGAGGAAAAATTGCTTCATTCACTACAACAACACTCAACCCAATTCCATCCACAATAATTTTGTCTCCTGCGTCCTCGAAGACGCCCAAAAGAACCTCTGGGTAGCGACCTCTTTCGGTATCGACGTGCTGATGAAAAGCACCGGCCGCTTTGTGCACTACTCGAGCGAAGGCAATCAGCTTGGCACCGACAATGTCATCCAGTTGTTCTGCGACAGCCGCCGGAATATGTGGGTAGCCACCCGCGAAGGCCTGAACCTTTTCCTCCCCGATAAAAAAAGCTTTCAAACCTTTAGCACCGATAACGGATTGCCCGATAACACCATCCGCAGTCTCATAGAGGACAAGCAACATGATTTATGGGTCAGCACGGCCAATGGACTGTCCCGTATTCGCGTCACTACCCACACGGGTCATCCGCGACCCGTAAGGATCCGCTGTCTGAACTATCATGAAAAGGATGGATTACAGGGCAGGGAATTCAACGAAGGCGCCGCCCTCGCGACAAGGGATGGCAGCCTGCTCTTTGGCGGCCCCAACGGGTTCAACCTTTTCCGGCCCGAAAATATCACTAACACCGCAAAAGTCCCCCCCATCGTCCTCACCGGACTGGATATTTTCAACAAAACGGTGTCCGTCGGCGAAAAAATGGGGGACCATACCATCCTCGACCGATCGCTGACCGAAACCAGGCAGATCACGCTCACCCACAGCGAAGACGTTTTTTCCATCGAATTCGCCGCCCTCGATTTTATGGACAACGCCGGAGATAAATATGCCTATACGCTCGAAGGGTTTAATAAGAACTGGCTGGTGACGGACGGCAAGATCCGCAAAGCCACCTATACCAACCTGGACGCCGGAACATATACATTTAAAGTAAAGGCTTCCGATGAAGACGGCCAATGGTACGACCAGCAAGCGACCCTGAAGATCGTTATCCTGCCGCCCTTCTGGAAAACACCGCTGGCTTATGTCATCTACGGTCTCCTGCTTATAGGGATCCTGGTCCTGGCCAGAAGAATGGTCATCCGAAAGGCAAGGATGCGCTTCGCGCTCGAGCAGGAGCGTCGGGAGACAAGACGGATGCACGAAATAGACCTCATGAAGATCCGCTTCTTTACCAATATGAGCCATGAGCTCAGGACTCCCCTGTCGCTGATCCTCGCACCCGTGGAAAAACTCCTCGCCGGGCCGCCGTTGTCCGAACCCCGGCAGCAATATGAGATGATCCGCCGCAACGCCCGGCGGCTGCTGCACCTTGTCAATCAGCTCCTGGATTTTCGCAAAATGGAGGTGAACGAACTAAAACTCCTTCCCCGACAGGGCGATATCCTGAAATTCATCAGGGAGATCTCCTTTTCCTTTATCGATCTGGCCGAAAGAAAAGGCATCTCCTTCACCTACCACAGCGACAACGATTCACTCCTCACTTCCTTCGATCATGACAAAACAGAACGGATCCTGTTCAACCTGCTTTCCAACGCCTTTAAATTCACCCCGT
>Ga0302325_10004677_pt1 | contig 31497 bp, 27 predicted proteins | sample Palsa_T0_2_FD_201948 | JGI IMG/M metagenome (GOLD analysis project Ga0302325, IMG submission 201948) | Peat permafrost microbial communities from Stordalen Mire near Abisko, Sweden - Palsa_T0_2 | ecosystem: Environmental > Terrestrial > Soil > Palsa > Peat permafrost | place: Sweden: Abisko... | reverse complement strand
CCGGCGGTGCGGGTCGCCGACGGGCCGACCGGCGTGCGCTCCAACGAGGGCGAGGTGGCGACCGTCTTTCCAGTCGGCGTCGCCATGGCCTCGACCTGGAACCCCGATCTCACGACCGAGGTCGCCGCCGCCATCGCCCGCGAGGCCCTGGCGCTCGACGATTTCGTGATCCTCGCCCCGACCATCAACATCGTCAGGACCCCGCTCTGGGGCCGCAACTTCGAGACCTATTCGGAGGATCCGTTCCTCGCCGGGACCCTGGGCGCGGCCTACATCGACGGCCTCCAGGGGGAAGGGGTGGGCGCTTCGCTCAAGCACTACGCGGCCAACAACCAGGAAGTCGGCCGGATGACCGTGAGCGTCGAACTCGACGAGCGGACCTTGCGCGAGATCTACCTGGCCGGCTTCGAACTGGCGGTGAAGAAGGCCCGGCCGTGGACGGTCATGGCGTCCTACAACAAGGTCAACGGGGCCTACGCCACCGAGAACGCCTACCTCCTGACCGACATCCTCAAGGACGACTGGGGCTGGGACGGGGTCGTGGTCTCCGACTGGAGCGCGGTCCATTCCACCGTCGCCGCCGCCAGCGCCGGCTGCGACCTCGAGATGCCCGGACCGGCGCGCTGGTATGGCGACAAGCTGCTGGCGGCCGCGCGCGAGGGCAAGGTCCCGGAGTGGCGGATCGAGGATTCGGCCAGGCGGATGCTGAGGCTGATCCTTCGGACCGGCGTTCTGGACGGCAAGCCCGCGCCCAAGGGCGAACTCCGCTCCTTGCGCCACCGCCAGATCGCCGCCAGGGCCGCCGAGGAGGCGGTCGTCCTGCTCAAGAACGACAACGATCTCCTGCCCCTCGAGCAGCGTGCGATCCGCACCCTGGCCGTGGTCGGGCCCAACGCCGCGGTCAGGCGCATCCAGGGCGGCGGTTCGTCCCAGGTCCGCGCCGGCCGCCGCACGTCGATCCTTCAGGAGATCAGCGAACTCGTCGGCGCCGGCTGCGTCGTGCTGCACGGGGAGGGGGGGGACAACGAGCCGGTCCCGCCCGCCGCCCGGCCGGCGCTCTTCAGCCCCGACGAAGCCCGATCCGAGGCCGGCCTCACCTGCGAATACTTCGCCGAGCGGGGGTTTTCGGCCGCGCCCTATCGCGCCCAGCCCGAGCGCCAGATCGCCAAGCTCGTCTCCACGGCCTCGGTCGGCGGCATGGGCCAGGGCCTCGGGGCGCTGAGGTGGAACGGCTGGTTCTGGCCCGAGCGCGACGGCCGCCACGAGCTTTCGGTCCGCGCCCCGGGCGAGACGCGGCTCATGCTCGGCGGCGAAGCGCTTATCGACGAGAAGACGCCGGGGATGGTCGACGCCATGGATGTCGGCGGCACGGCCGCGACCCGTAAGATCGCCACCGTCGAGCTCGTGGCGGGCAAGGGCTATCCGATCGCGATCGAATATGTCCGCCCCGGAGACACAAGCGAAATTCGATGGGAGTTCGTCGGCATCGGCGTGCGCCAGCCGGGCGGGAGCATCGAGGAGGCGGCCGCCCTGGCCGCCGGCGCCGACGCCGCGATCGTCGTCATCGGCGCGTCCTCGGCCGGCGAGGCGGAGGGCTACGACCGCGCCGACATCGATCTTCCCGGCGATCAGAACGCCCTGGTGGAAGCGGTCCTCGCCGTCAATCCCCGCACCGTGGTGGTGATGAGCAACGGCGCGCCCTATGCGATGCCGTGGATCGATCACGCCCCGGCGGTGGTCGAGGCGTGGCTCGGGGGCGAGGAGGGGCCTTCCGCGGTCGCCCGCATCCTCTTCGGCCAGGCCGAACCGTCCGGCCGCCTGCCGGTGAGCTTTCCCCGGCGGATCGAGGATTCCCCGGCCCACGCCTGGTACCCCGGCGGCGAGACGGTAACCTATGGCGAGGGCCTCTTCGTCGGCTACCGCCATTTCGACCGCGCCGCGGAGGCCCCGATGTTCCCGTTCGGCTTTGGCCTCACCTACACCCGCTTCGCCTATGCCGACATCGCGGCGCCCGAGGAGGCGCGGGCCGGCGATCCCGTCGAGGTGAGCTTCACCCTGAAGAACGTCGGCCTGCGGCCCGGCAAGGAGACCGCCCAGCTCTATGTGCGTCCCCGCGGCCCCTCCCTCGAGCGGCCGGTGAAGGAGCTCAAGGGATTTGCCAAGGTGGCGCTCGCGCCTGGAGAGGAGAAGCGGGTCACGATCAGTCTCGACGGCCGCGCCTTCTCCTTCTACGATCCGCGCAAGAAGGCCTGGGTTGCGGAGCCGGGCGCCTATGACCTGCTGATCGGCGCCTCGGCCGCCGACATCGAGCTGCAGGCGACGGTGCGACTGGAGGCCTGATGCCGCGCACCGCCGTTCTGGGCATGGACGGCGGGATGTTCCACTACGGGGCCTGGCGCGTCTTCGACGACGTCTCCTTCCTGCTGGACGATTCCAGGACCGCGCTCGTGGGCGAGAACGGCGCCGGCAAGTCGACCCTGCTCAAGTGCCTCACCGGCGAACTGGAACTCAACGCCGGCAAGGTCCTGCGCTCGCGCGGCCTTCGCATCGGGTCCCTGCCGCAGGAGGTTCCCGCCGATCTGGACGGCTTCTCGGTCCGCCAGGTGCTCGAACGCTCGCTGGAGCGGATCGGCGCCTTCGGAGAGGATTGGCGGATCGACATCCTGCTCGACGAGATCGGTCTCGACCAGGCCGCCGCCACCGCGCCCTTCGGCGCCCTTTCCGGCGGCTGGCGCCGGCTCGTCCTCATCGCCGCCGCCGCCAGGCTGGAGGAGCCGGACATCCTGGTCCTCGACGAGCCGACCAACCACCTCGATGTCGGCAACATAAACACCCTCGAGCGCTGGCTAAGCGAAGACATCGACCTGCCGATGCTCATCGTCTCCCACGACCGCGAGTTCCTGAATCACGTCACGACCCGGACCCTCTTTCTCCGCTCCGACGGCATCCGTGCGTTCAAGGCCCCGTTCGCCGTCGCCCGCGAGGCGCTGATCCGCCGCGATCTGGCCGCCGCCTCGCGCCGCAGGCTCGAGGAGAAGGAGATCCGGCGCCTGGAGAAGGTCGCCGCCCGCTATAATCTCTGGGGGGTCAAGAACCCCAAATTCCACAAGCGCCAGAAGGCGACCGAGACCCGGATCCAGCACATCGAGGAGGCCAAGACCCAGGTGTGGTCGGCCCGCGACCGTCGCCTCGAGCTCAGCGACGCCGAGATCGAGGCCAAGGTCGCCCTGCGGATCCAGAATCTGGCCGTCGAGGCGCCGGGCGGCCGCTGGCTGCTGACCATCGACCGCCTCGCCCTCGCCGCCGGCGACCGGGTCGCGATCCTGGGGGCCAACGGAGCGGGGAAATCGACCCTGCTCGCGGCCCTCGCCAGCGCCTGGGACCCAAGAGCGGAACACTACGACGGATCCGCCCCCGTCCGCTTCAACCCGGCCTGCAAGCTCGTCTGGTTCGACCAGGCGATGACCGGTCTGCCGTTGGAGGCGAGCCCCCTCGAATATTTGATGGACGCCGACGGCGTGGCGCGCAACGACGCAACCCGGCTGCTCGCCCAGGCCGGCTTCGCCTTCGCCCGCATCGCAGAGCCGATCCTGCTCCTCTCGCACGGCGAGCGCTCACGGTTGATGTTCCTGAAAATGAAGCTCCTGAAGCCCAATCTTTATCTGCTGGACGAGCCCACCAGCCACCTCGACATCGAGGGCCAGGAAGACCTCGAGGCCCAACTCGACGAGACTGAGGTCTCCTGCATCTTCGTCTCCCACGACCGCTACTTCACCCGCACCGCCGCCACCCGCTTCCTCGAGATCCGCAAAGGCCGCCTCGTCGAAGTCGAAACCGCCGACACCTTCTTCGACGCCCAGAAATAGGGCGACGCGGGCGGTCGCTGCTCAGCCCGCGGCTGCGATCGCTTCCTCGACCTGGCCGAGCCGGTCCTTGCCGAAGAACATCTCCTCGCCGATGAAGAAGGTGGGGCTGCCGAAGACGCCGCGCTCGACCGCTGAAGCGGTGTTGGCGAGGAGGCGATCCTTGACGTCCTGGTGCTGGGTGAGATCGATCAGCCGCCGCGCCGGAAGGAACGCGGCGAGGAGGGCCTCTTCGAAGACCGCCGGATCGTCCATCTTGCGCCCGTCCTCCCACATCGCGACGAAGACCGCTTCGACGTAGGGGACGAACACGCCGAGGGTCTCGGCCGCCACCGCGCCGCGCATGATCATCAGGGTGTTGACCGGGAAGTGCGGGTTGGAGCGGAAGCGGGAAAGCCCGTGGCGGGCGACGAAGCGACGGGTCTCCAGGCCCTCGTAGGCGAGCTTGGACGGGATCGCCGCGAAGGCTTCCATCGGCGAGCGGTTGCCGGTCGCCTTGAAGACCCCGCCCAGGAGCACCGGCGTGTAGTCGAACTTAGCCCCGGTTCGCGCTTCGACCTTGGGGATCACCTTGTGCGCGAGGTAGGCGTTGGGGGAGCCGAAATCGAAAAGGAATTGCGGGATTATGCTCGCCATCGCCAGCCCTCGTCGTCGCCCGCCGCCTTGACGGCTCCTTTGATCACATCGGCCGCTCGCCTGCGACCGTGGTCCGGTGCATCACCCGCCGATGGCCGTCGTAGCCGCCGGTGGCGTTGTGCAGCAAGCGGGCGTTGTCCCACATCACCAGCATGTCGGCCTTCCAGACGTGGCGATAGACGAAGGCCTCGCTGGTCATGTGCGCGAAGAGGCGTCCCAGGAGCTTCGCCCCCTCGGCTTCGTCCATCCCCTCGATCCCGATCGTGTAGACCGGATTGACGAACAGGCACTTCGCGCCGGTCACAGGATGGGCGCGCACCAGCGGATGGACATGGGTCTTGTCGGCTTGGGTGCTCGGAATGATGGTCATGCCCTTGCGTCCCTTCTCGGTGGCGTAGAACCCGGTCGCTCCGTATGGTCGCGTGGCCGAATGCACCGCGCTCAGCCTCTCGAGCTTGGCGCGCTCGCCGCCGCCCAGGGCCGCGAACGCGGCGGCGGTGTCGGCGTAGAGAGTGTCGCCTCCAACGGGCGGGACCTCCTTGGCGTGCAAGATCGTCGCCGCCGGCGGCGTCTCCTGAAAGCTCCAGTCCGAATGCCAGGCCGAACCGAAGACGCTGACCTTTTCGTCGGGTTCGCGGCGCACCTCCAGGATGTGCGGACGATCGGCCAGGGGCGCGATGTAGGGATCCTCGCCGAAGTCGCCGAACTGGAGCGTGAGGGCCTCGAGCTGGTCGTGGTCGAGCGGCTGATCTGGAAACCAGACGATGCCGTATCGCGCAAACGCGGCCTTCACCGCGCCCAGGGTCTCGCCGTCGAGGGCCCTGGAGAGATCGACGCCCATTATCCCCGCGCCCAAGCCGGCGCCGGACGGCGTGATCCTGATCGCAGCCATCGAGGGCCTCCTTCCATGATCCTTCCTGAAGGCTCAGACGCGGTCGGCGCGGATGACCTCGTGGTGGCGAATCACCTCGCGAACCAGGAAATTCAGGAACTTCTCGGCGAACTCCGGGTCCAGATCGGCGGTCACCGCCAAGGCCCGGAGCCGCGCGATCTGCTGGGCCTCGCGCAACGGATCGGCGGGCGGCAGGTCGAGCGTCGCCTTTAGTTCGCCGACCTTGCGGGTGCATTTGAAACGCTCGGCGAGCAGGTGCAGGATCGCCGCGTCGATGTTGTCGATCGAGTGGCGCAGTTCGGCCAGCGCCGGCGGGGTCGTCTCGAGCTCGTGGGCCGCCTGGGTCATCGTCAAGACCAGTGGTTGGGGGCGAACCGGCCCAAGGTCAAGCCCGGAGGGAGAGGGTGGGGGTGAGGATGCGAAAACTGGCCTTGGCGCTGGTGCTGGCTGGCGCCTTCGGCGTGACTCGCGCCGCAACCGCCCAGGAGGCGGCCGGTAACTGGCTCGGAACGATCGAGGCTGGCGGAGCGCGTTTGCGGCTGGCCGTCCACATCGCCAAAGGACCTGGCGGCGCCCTCACCGGAACCATGGACAGCCTGGACCAGGGCGCCGTGGGAATACCGCTGGCCGCCGTCACTCAGGCCGGAGACGCCCTCGGCTTCGAAGTTCCCAAGGTCGGCGGCCGCTACGACGGTCGCTGGGAGGCCGCCAAGGGTGATTGGGTCGGGACCTGGCGTCAGGCCGCGGCCCTGCCCCTGACCCTGGTCCGCGGCGAGCCGCCCGCGGCGCCCGTCGTCACCGGCCTCGACGGCGACTGGGACGGCGCCCTGAAGACCGGAGTCGTCAGCCTGCGGCTCGCCCTGCACGTCAAGACCGACCCGCGCGGCACGATCGCCGGTCTCGATTCCATCGATCAGGGAACAAACGGAATCCCGGTCGCCTCGATCGCCCGCGATGGCCAGAAGATATCGTTCAAAGTCAATGCTGTAGGCGGCACCTTCGAAGGCGCCCTGTCAGCGGACGGCGCCTCGATCGCCGGGACCTGGACCCAGGGCGGCCCGAGCCTGCCCCTGACCCTGAACCGGCGCGCTCCCGGCGTCCCGCAGGCCAGGCTCGAACGGCCGCAGACGCCGAAGCCGCCGTTCCCCTACCGTCAGGAGCTGGTGAAGTTCGACAGTCCCGGCGCCGGCGCCCAACTCGCCGGAACCTTGACCCTTCCGCCTGGAAAGGGGCCGTTCCCGGCCGTCGTCCTGATCTCGGGCTCCGGGCCCAACGGTCGCAACGAGACGGTCATGGGCCATCAGATCTTCCTCGTCCTCGCCGACCATCTGACCCGTTCGGGTCTGGCGGTCCTGCGCTACGACAAGCGCGGGGTCGGCCAGTCGGGCGGCGACTACCTCCACGCCACGACCCGGGACTTCGCCCTCGACGCCGAGGCCGCCACCGCCTGGCTCCGCGCCCGCCCGGAGATCGATCCGCTCGAGGTCGGGCTCGTGGGCCACAGCGAGGGCGGCCTCGTCGCCCCGCTGGTGGCCGCCTCGGACCCCAGGATCGCCTTCATGGTCCTGCTGGCCGCGCCGGGGCTGCCCGGCGCAAAAATCCTGGACCTCCAGCAGGCGCTGATCGCCAGGGCCATGGGCGCGTCAGAGGCCAAGATTGTCGCCACGCAGGCCGTCAACCAGCGCCTCTACGCCGCCGTCGAGGGCGCGAAGGACGGCGCCGACGCCAAGGCCAAGGCCCTGGCCGCGCTCGGGGCCTCGGCGCCCGCCGGCGCGCCGGCGGACGCCCAAGCCATCGAGGCGACCCAGCTGGCTTCGGACTGGTTTCGCTTCTTCCTGACCTACGACCCGGTTCCGGCGTTGAAGCAGGTGAAATGCCCGGTCCTCGCGCTCTGGGGCTCGAAGGATCTCCAGGTCCCGCCGGCGCAGGATCTGCCTCCCGTCCGCGCCGCCCTCGCGGCCGACCCCCAGGTCACGGTCGAGGTGCTGCCGGGCCTCAACCATCTTTTCCAGACCGCCGACACGGGCTCGCCCACCGAATACGCCACCATCGAGGAAACCATGTCTCCCGCCGCCCTCGACGAGATCAGCGCCTGGATCGAAAAGCGCGTTGCGGCGCGGGGAGCGCCAACAAATGCTCGATAGCCTCGTGCCGGCCGCCGAAGCGCTCGCCGAGCGCCTGAAGAGCCGCGGTGAAACGGTTGCGGTGGCGGAGTCTTCTTCCGGTGGTCTCATCTCGGCCGCGCTCCTGGCCGTGCCTGGCGCCAGCGCCTATTTCGTCGGCGGGGGCGTCATCTACACCGGCAAGGCGCGGATGGCGCTTCTGAACCTGCCGCGAGAGGCGGTGGCGGGAATGCGATCTTCCAGCGAGCCCTACGCCCTGCTGCTCGCCCGCACCGTACGGGAGAACCTTGGCGCCACCTGGGGACTCTCGGAAACCGGCGCCGCCGGTCCCGGCGGCAATCCCTACGGCGACGCCGCCGGTCACAGCTGCCTGGCGGTCAGCGGGCCTTCGGAGATGGCCTTCACCCTGGAAACCGGGGAAGCCGATCGCCCGCGCAACATGGAAGCCTTCGCCCGCAAGGCGCTGGAACTGCTCTTGAGCGTCCTCGAGGGCTAGGCTCGCGCTCCCGTCAATCGATCAGCGCGCGGATGAAATAGGCCATCTCCAGGGCGCTGGTGTGGGCGCGCTCCTTGAGGTTGGCGCCGGCGCCGTGTCCGCCCTCGATCACCTCGTAGAAGTAGTAGGGGAGGCCCATCTCCGACAGCCGGGCCGCGAACTTGCGCGCATGCTGCGGGCCGACCCGGTCGTCCTTGGTCGTCGTCCAGATGAGCGGCCTCGGATAGGCGACCCCGGCCTTGAGGTTGGCGTAGGGCGAGATCGAGGCCAGGAACGCCCGTTCCTCCGGATTTTCGACGCTGCCGTACTCGCCGACCCAGGAAGCGCCGGCGGCGATCTTCTCGAAGCGCACCATGTCGAGCAGCGGCACCTGGATGTCGACGGCGCGCCAGAGATCGGGGTGCTGGGTGAATTCCACGCCCATCAGGAGGCCGCCGTTGGAGCCGCCCTCGATCCCCAGACGCCTGGGACTGGTGACGCCCGTGGCGATCAGATCCTTGGCCACGGCGGCGAAGTCGTCGAAGACCCGCTGGCGATGGGTCTTGAGGCCCGCTTCGTGCCAGGCGGGACCGAACTCGCCGCCGCCGCGGATATTGGCCACGACGAAGACGCCGCCGCGCTCCAGCCACAGCTTGCCCATCACCGCCGAGTAGGACGGCGTCATCGAGACCTGGAAGCCGCCGTAGGCGTAGAGCAGCGTCGGGTTGGCGCCATCGAGCGCCATCCCCTTGGGGTGGACGATGAAGTAGGGGATCCTGGTCCCGTCGGTCGACATCGTCTCGCGTTGTTCGACCACGTCCTTGGAGGCGTCGAACTTCGCCGGCATCGCCTTCATGCTCGCCGCCGTACCGGCGCCCGCGTCCGCCAGCCAGAGCGTCGGAGGGGTGAGATAGCCGGTCACGACCAGGAAGACCTGCTCGTCCCTCTGGTTGGTGGAATCCAGGTTGACCGAGACGTCGTCGGGAAGATCGAGCCTGCCGTGGGTCCAGCCATCCGCCCCGGTCGGCGTATAGACGAGGGCGCGGCCGCGCACGTTGTCGTAGGCGGTGACGATCAGGTGCGAGCGGGTGGCGGCGACCTGTTCGATGGATTCCCGTGGTCCGGGCGCATAGACGAGGGTCGGCTTCAGGTGGGCGGGATCGTCCTGGGCCGCCCTAGCATCGACCGAAACCAGGGACCCGGTCGGTAATCTGCGGTCTTCTACGGTCCAATCGTCGGCCAGGGTGATCAGCAGACGGCCGGCGACCATGTCGTCGAGCTGCGCCTTGAGCGGCAGGTTCAGCTTGCGCGGCCCCTGCGGCGTCAGGACGTAATATTCGCGCTCGAACGTCGTCAGCGGCCGCTCGATGAGCGTGAGTTGGTGGCCATCGCCGTCGTGCACCGCGATCGGGCTGACGCCGTAGCCGCCGTCCCCGGCCGTGCCCCGGAAGACCTCGACCGCCGCCGACAGCGGCTCGCCCCGGCGCAGGCGCTTGACGACGAAAGGATAGCCCGAGGCCGTCAGCTCGCCGGGCGCCCATTCGCGCGCGACAAGCAGGGTGTCGTCGTCCTGCCAGGCCGCCCGCTGCTTGCCGTGGGGCAGAACGAAGCCGCCGTCGACGAAGCTGCGTGTCATGAGATCGAATTCGCGGATCGTGACCGCGTCCTCGCCCCCGTCGGAAAGATTGATCAGACACCGACGCTCGGCCGGCCATCGGCAGTCGGATCCCTTCCACACCCAGTTCGCGTGTTCGGCGGCCGAGAGCGCGTCGAGGTCGAGCACCGGCGTCCACGGCGGCGCCGCCTTGGCGTAGCCTTCGACGGTCGTCTCTCTCCACAGGCCGCGTACGTGGTCGGCGTCCTCCCAGAAGTTGTAGACGCGGCCAGCGATGAATTCGGGGGCCGGGATCCGATCCTCCGCCTGGGCGATGGTCAGGGCGTCGGCGTAGAGGCCGGCGAAGCGCGGATCACCTTCCAGGACTCCCAGGGTCTTGGCGTTCTCCGCCTTGACCCAATCCATGGCCCGCTCGCCGTGGACGTCCTCGAGCCACAGGTAGGGGTCCTCGACGACCGAGGTCACGACCTGGTTTGGCAATGTGGCGCTCTGGGCCGCGCCGACGCCCCCCGCGCATCCGAGCACCGCCCAGGCGGCGGCAAACACAAGGCGGGTGAGCACGGAACCGTCTCCTCTGCGTGGTTAGAGCCCATGAAACCTCAGCCGCGACGCCAGAGGTCCGTTTGGCGGGGCCGGTCTAGGCCGCCGCGTTCAGCGGCCACGGCCCCACCCGCCGACGTCGACGCCGAGGGTGACGGCCGCATGATCGCCGATCGGCTGGCAGACGACGCCGCCGGCTTCCCGATAGCCGTGCGTTCCCACCGCCGCGCTCACCTCGCCGTGGGCCTGGTCGGCGGCCGGGGCGACGGACCCGTCGGCCTTGCGACGCAGAACCCCGCAGGGTCCGTAGAGCGGTCCGTCCTGCGCCCGCGGCCCCCGGTCGTTGGCGGCGAGCGGCGGCGGCGGGGCCACCTGAGGCGGCGCGCCGCTCGGCGGCGCGGCGGCGGCGGTCGGGATCGCTTCCTGCGCCTGGCCGACCGAGGCGATGCAGAGGGCGGCGACGAGAACCAGCGGCGCGGCGCGAATCATCGATGATGCTCCTTCGGAAAGCCGGTCCGCCAACAAGCTTGCGCCGACAGCGAGGCCGAATTGCGTCTCCCCGTCAAGGGTGAGACGGCGCGCCGCGACGGTTCACCTACCCGGCCAGTCGCTCGGCGCTCGCCGCCGCCGGCGTCTCCACGGTAGTCCAGCGCGCGATCATCTCGAGCAGGCTCGCCGGGCTGATGGGTTTGCCCAGGTGGTCGTCCATACCCGCCTCGAGGCATTTCTGCACCTGTTCGTGGAGCACGTTGGCGGTCATGGCGATGATCGGCGTGCGCCGGCCCGAGGCCGCCTCCAGGCGCCGGATCCGCCGGGCGGCGGTCAATCCGTCCATCACCGGCATCTGCACGTCCAGCAGGATCAGGTCGTAGTCGGTCCGCTGGACCGCCTCGACCGCCTCGACGCCGTCCTTGGCCATGTCGATCTCGACGTCGAAGGGCGCCAGCAGCGCCTGGACCAGCTCGCGGTTCACCGCCAGGTCCTCGGCCAGGAGCAGCCGGAGGGGCCGTTCAGGTTCTGGCGACGCCAGGGCGGTTCCAGGGGCTTGCAGCGCGCCGGCCTCCGCAACCGGGAGCCGCAGCTCGAACCAGAAGACCGAACCTTCCGCCACCATGCTGCGGGCCCCGATCGCGCCCCCCATCAGTTCCACCACGCGCTTGCAGATGGCGAGGCCCAGCCCCGTGCCGCCGAATCGACGCGAAACCGAGACGTCGGCCTGGGTGAAGCGTTCGAAGACCATGGCGAGCTGGTCGGGCTCGATCCCGATCCCGCTGTCCGAAACCTCGATCCGGACTATGCGGCTTTCGGGTCCGTCCGCCTGCTGGCGGACCATGATCCCGATTGAGCCTTCCTTCGTGAACTTCAAGGAGTTGGAGAGGAAATTGAGGAGCACCTGGCGGATCCGCGGGGCGTCGCCCATCAGCGCGCCGCCCTCGCCCTCGCCGCTCACCTTCAGGGCGATCCCTTTTTCTTCGGCCTGATCGGCGACCAGGGCGGCGACCGCCCTGGATTCGACCAGCGGATCGAAGGGTCGGCAATCGAGCTCCACCGCCCCGGCCTCGAGTTTTGAGAAATCGAGTACGCTGTTGACCACCTCCAGCAGGGACCCGCTGGCGTCGTGAATCAGGGCCGCGTGACGCGCGGCCTGGGCCGAGAGGGCGTCGGACGTGCGCAGCAGGCCCGAGAAGCCGATGATGGCGTTGAGCGGCGTTCGCAGTTCGTGGGTCATGTTGGCGAGGAAGTCGGATTTGGCCGCCGCCGCTGCTTCGGCCCGCTCGAGAGCCTGCTTGAGCTCGCGCTCCAACGCCTTGCGCCCGTCGATCAGGCGCGTGACCGAGACGGTACGGGGCGGCTCGCCCGCGGCCACGGTGAATGACGTCTCCACCCACAGGACCTGACCATTCTTATGTAATACCCTGTATTCGATGGTCTCTCGGCCGCCGCGTTCGACCAGGGCCCGCATCCGCCGCGTGACGGCCTCGCGGTCGTCGGCGTGAATGTGATCGTAGTTGGACGCCGCGACGAAGTCTTCGGGGGCGTAACCCAGGGCCTGTTCGATCGAGGGCGAGATGTAGAGGCGCTCGCCGCCAAGGCGCGTCAGGCCGATGATGTCGGTGACGTTGTCGGCCAGGACGCGGTAACGCGCCTCGCTCTGGGCGAGCTCTTCTCCGGCCTTTGCGAACCGCCGGCGGTCGATCAGCATCCGCGCCGCGCCGTCGGCGCAGAGAACGATGGCCAGGATCATGACGGTCAGGATCGGGCCGAGGTGAGGAAAGAGCGGATGGGGCGAGAAGGTCACCGCCGCCAGCATCGCTCCCGCCGGGACTCCCCCCGCCGCGACTACGCCGATCGGGGAGCTCTGGCTGTAGTTCTGGCCCAGGAATATGACGGCCAGCCACAGGATCGCGGCGCAGACCGCGCCTTCGGCCGAGCCCGACACCCACAGCAGCCATCCGAGCGCCATCCAGCCGCCGGAGATCGCCAGGACCGTGGCCAGGTGGTGCAGGCGCGCCGCCGTGCTCGTCCGCCGGGTCCGAAACACGGTCTCGCCGGCGATCCAGGCCCAGGCCTCCATGGCGCCCATCACCGCCAGCCAGGAAAGGCAGATTTTCCAGGAGAGCAGCGGCCGCAGAATAGCCGCGACGAGCGCCATCGCCAGGCATCGGACGAGGAGCCCGTGACTGGTGTTGTCGGCCATCTCGTCCAGGCCGTCATCGAGGAAGCGGCTGACTCGCGGCGCGAGTTTCATGTCGTCGTTCGCTTCGCCTGACCCGCTCGCCGCGCCTCTCATGTTTGGCCGTCTTCGTTGAAGTCCTGGTTAACGCCCATCGACGCCGTTCTTCGGCGATGCGTTCGATGTCAGAATGGCGCAAAGACCGATCATGCCGCTCGACGCCAAGATCCTGCCCGAAGACACCGCCCTGGCCAGAGCCAGGGGCGCCATCGCGCCGCTCTATCGGGTCGACGAGAAGACGGCCCTCGCCGCCCTGGTGGAGGCGGCGCGGCTGACGCCGGAGGTCCGGCGGGAAGTGGTGCGGCAAGCCTCGGCCCTGCTCGCCGAGCTTCGCGCCCCGGGAAGGGCTGGCTGGGTCGACCGCTTCCTTCGCGAATACAGCCTTTCGAGCGAGGAGGGGGCGGCGCTGCTCGGGCTCGCCGAAGCCTATCTGCGCGTTCCCGACGCCGGCGCCGCCGACGCCCTCATCCGCGACAAACTCGCGCGCGGGGACTGGCGGGCCCACCTCGGCTCGGCCGATTCCTTCCTGGTCAACAGCGCCACCCTGGGCCTGGTGCTCGGCCAGGCGGTGAGCGAGGCCTCCGAACGGGGCGGAACGCTGCGCGCCGTCGTGGCCAGGCTGGGCGAGCCGGCCATGCGCGCCGCGGTGGCGGCGGCCATGCAGACGATGGGCGAGGCCTTCGTGCTCGGCGAGAAAATCGAGGAGGCCATTCGCCACGCCGACCGCCGCGCCAACCGCGAGTTCCGCTACTCGTTCGACATGCTCGGCGAGGCGGCCCGCACCGCCGACGACGCCGAGGCCTATCTCGAAGCCTATCGCGACGCCATCGTCGCCGTGGGACGCTCGGCCGACGAGAACCAAGACGTGTTCGGCCGTGACGGCGTGTCGGTGAAGCTCTCGGCCCTGCACCCCAGGTTCGAGCCTTTCCACGCCGTGACGGCCGTGCCGGCGCTCACCGGCCGGTTAATCGAGCTGGCGCGCCTGGCCAAGGCCGCCGGTGTCGGCCTCACGGTCGACGCCGAGGAAAGCGAGCGGCTCGAGATGTCGCTCGACATCATCGAGGGCGTGGCTCGGGACCCGGGACTGGCCGGCTGGGATGGCCTAGGCTTGGCGGTCCAGGCCTATCAGCGCCGCGCGCCGGCTGTCGTCGCCTGGACCGGGGCCCTGGCCAAGGCGACCGGCCGCCGGTTGATGGTGCGCCTGGTCAAGGGCGCCTACTGGGACACCGAGATCAAACGCACTCAGGAACGGGGCCTAGCGGATTATCCGGTCTTCACGCGCAAGGCCTACACCGACGTCAGCTATCTCGCCTGCGCCAAGGTCATGCTCGCAGAGGAGGGCGTCTATCCGGCCTTCGCCACCCACAACGCAGTGACGGTCGCGACCGTGCTCGAATGGGCCGGTTCGGATCGGGTCTTCGAGTTCCAGCGCCTGCACGGGATGGGAGAGGGCCTCTACGAGGACCTGATGGCCAGGCTCGGCATCGCGGTGCGGGTCTACGCGCCGGTGGGAGGGTATCGCGACCTTCTCGCCTACCTCGTGCGGCGCCTCTTGGAGAACGGCGCCAATTCCAGCTTCGTTCACCAGATCACCGATCACCGCCGATCGGACGAGGCGCTCCTCGCCGATCCGGTGGGGGAAGCCGAGCGGCGGGGCCTTGCCAGCCACCCGGCGATTCCTCGGCCCGTCGACCTCTTCGGCGCCGAGCGGCGCAATTCGGTGGGTCTCGATCTCTCCGACGCCGGCGTCGTCAGCGATCTTCTGGGGCAGATCGACAAGGCGTGGGGAACGCCGGCCCGGGCCGCGCCAATAGTCGAGGGCAGGGAAGGGGGCGGCGCCACAAGCCGGGTGTTCGATCCGGCCGATGGGCGACGTTTCGTCGGCGAGGTCGTGGAGGCCACCCGCGCCGACCTCGAGCGCGCCCTGGCCCTGGCGTCGGGGGCCTACGATGGCTGGAACGCGCGCGGCGCCGAGGCGCGCGCAGCGATCCTCGAGCGCCTCGGCGACGCCATCGAGCGCGACCGCGCGGCGCTGATGGCCCTGGCGATCCGCGAGGCTGGCAAGACCATCGCCGACGCCCAGGGCGAAGTGCGCGAAGCCACAGACTTCTGCCGCTACTACGCCGCCCAGGCTCGGCGAGTGTTTGCGCCGCTTCGCCTGCCAGGGCCCACCGGAGAGATCAACGAACTCTCCCTCGGCGGCCGCGGCGTCTTCGCCTGCATCAGCCCGTGGAACTTTCCGCTGGCGATCTTCATCGGCCAGATCGCGGCGGCGCTGGCGGCCGGCAACGCCGTCATCGCCAAGCCGGCCCCGCAGACGCCGCTGATGGCCGCCGCCGCCGTCCGGCTGGCCCTGGAGGCGGGCGTTCCCGGAGATCTCCTGCACCTCTTGCCGGGCGGCCCGGAAATCGGGGCGGCCCTTGTCGCCGACCGAAGGGTCGCGGGCGTGGCGTTCACCGGCTCGACCGCCAGCGCCAGAAGGATCGCCCACGGCCTCCTCGAAGACGAGGCGCGTCCGCTGGTGCCGCTGATCGCCGAAACCGGCGGCATCAACGCCATGATCGTCGACTCGACGGCCCTGACCGAACAGGTGGTGGCCGACGTCATCACCTCGGCCTTCCTCAGCGCCGGCCAGAGGTGCTCGGCTCTGCGGCTTCTCTGCCTGCAGGAAGATATCGCCGCGCCGACCTTGAAGATGCTCACCGGGGCCATGGCGGAGCTTGTCGTGGGCGATCCCGGGGTAGTGGAGACCGACCTTGGCCCGCTCATCGACGCCGCCGCCAAGTCGCGGATCGAGGCGCACTTGGCGCGCCATGCAGGTCGGATCCTCTATTCCACGCCGATGCCGCCCGGGCTGGAGCGAGGCCATTTTGTCGCCCCGACCGTGATCTCGCTGGATCGGATAGAGGCGCTCCAGACCGAGGTGTTCGGCCCGATCCTGCATGTGGTCACCTGGAAGGGCGGACACCTTGGCGAAACCGCCGACGCGATCATGGCGTCGGGCTACGGCCTCACCCTTGGCGTCCACAGCCGGATCGGCGCCGCGGCGCAGGCGGTGCGGGCGAGGGCCAAGGTCGGCAACCTCTATGTGAACCGCTCGATGATCGGCGCGGTCGTCGGCGTCCAGCCCTTTGGCGGCGAGGGTCTCTCGGGGACAGGCCCAAAGGCGGGCGGTCCCCATTATCTGCCAAGGTTCGCGGTCGAGCGCACCTACACCGTCGACACCACGTCGGCGGGCGGCAACGCCAGCCTTCTCAGCCTCGAGGATTGAAGGCCTCCGGCGCGGAACCTTGGCCGTGCGCGGCCATTCCTTCCATCGAGGCCGGCGAAAAAGGCCGGCTCGTCATCTCGGGAGGTCAAGGTGCTTGGCACGATCCTGATCATCGTTCTCATTCTGCTCCTCATCGGCGCCTTGCCGAGGTGGGGCTTCAGCCGGTCCTGGGGTTACTTTCCCAGCGGCGGTCTCGGACTCATTTTGGTCGTCATCATCGTGCTGGTTCTTCTCGGTCGGATCTGAGCGGCGATCGCCTGACGGACGGCCCCGACCGGGCGCCGACGCTTCAGGCGCGTCGTGGCGTCGCCGACCGTCGAGGGAGGCCCATGATGAAGGATCGGATCGACGTCCGTGGAGCCTCCGGCGCCGTCTATCGCTTCGCCCTCTTCCAGGATGGTCGCCCGCTGTCGCCGATGGGCGGCAACTTCCTCTATGTGCGCGAGCGCGGCGATGGCTACGAGATCCTCCTGGCCGGGGAGGGACAGAACCTCCAGGAAAATTCGCGCGTCCGCTGGAGCGAAGCGGTCAAGTCCCACGGCGCGGCCCACCTCTTCACGCGCCTCAACATCGCCGAACGCGTCCGCCAGCAGGAGCACGCCGACATCGTCGCGGCCTCGAGGCCGGTGATGAACCCGCTGCCCGAAGACCCGCCGCTCTAGCCGCCGCTGAAGAGGGCGTTGAGTTCGCCCCCCTTGGCCCCGCGTGAAAGGGCGCTGAAGGTCCCCTGGTCCCGCATCTCGCGGGCGGCGCGATAGAATTCGCCCCAGGCGGCGCGCGCCAGGCCGCCGCCGACGCTGATCCGCCGCACGCCCAGCGCCGCCAGCTTCTCCACCGGGAGGCCTGGCGTCAGCACATTCACGGGCCGCGGCGCCAAAGAGCGAACGACTTCGCTGATGCTCGCCTCGTCGCGCAGGCCGGGCGCGAAGAGGCAGTCGGCCCCGGCCCCGGCGAAGGCGTGCAGGCGGCGCAAAGTCTCCTCCAGATCGGGACGGCCGGCCACGAAGCCCTCGGAGCGGGCCGTGAGGACGACCTCGCCCCCCGCCGCGTCGATCGCGGCGCGAGCGGCGGCGATTCGCTCCACCGCCAAGCCGAAGTCGTAGAGCGGCCTTTCGGCGTCGTCTGAGGAGTCCTCGATCGAGAGTCCGGCGACGCCGGTCTCCACGGCCCGGGCGACGTTGAAGGCGACGCCCTCCGGATCGATGGCGAAACCGTTCTCGAAATCCGCGTTGACCGGAATCTCGACCGCCGCCGCCATGGCCGAGAGATGGGACAGGACCTCAGCCAGCGGCGTCCGGTTGTCCGCGTGGCCCAGCGACCATGCCATGCCAGAGCTGGTCGAAGCGACCGCTGAAAACCCGAGGCGCTCGAGGGCGATCGCCGAGCCCACGTCCCACGGGTTCGGCATCAGGAAGCAGCCTTCCTGGTGGAGCTTGCGAAAGGTCAGGCGTTTTTCGAAGGCGGTCGCGCTCATGGCCCCTCCGCTATCTCATGCCCAGCGGCGCGTAGCCAAGGTGCGATCCGGCGTCCACGATCAGGGTCTCGCCGGTGATGTGCCTGGCGGCGGGCGAGGCCAGGAACACCGCCGCGCCGGCGATGTCCTCGGCCTTGGAGGCGACCTTGAGTGGGGTCGACCCCTCGACGCCCTTGCGCAGCCTCTCAAGCGCTTCAGGGGCCATGGCGCGGCCAAACCACGGCGTATCGATGTAGCCCGGGCAGACCGCGTTGACGCGGATCTTCGGGGCCAGGGCCCTGGCGAGCGACAGCGTCATGGTGATCAGCGCCCCCTTCGACGCCGCGTAGGGCACCGAGGAGCCGATTCCCATGACCCCGGCGATCGAGGCGGTGTTGACGACGGCCGCCGGCTGGGTCGCCGCTTCCAGCAGCGACCGCGCGGCGCGGATCATCTGATAGGCGCCCACGACATTGACCGAATAGAGCCGCAGGAAATCCTCGCCCGAGACGGCCGCGAGGTCGGCGTGGTTGCTGGCGAACTTGGTCGTCCCGGCGTTGTTGAACAGCGCATCGATGCGCCCGAAGGGCGCCGCCGCCTCGCAGATCCGCACGCAGTCCCCATCGTCGGCAACATCGCCCCGGGCGAGGACGGCCTTCGCCCCCGCCGCCTCGACGTCGCGCGCCGTTTCCTCGGCGAGCGCCTGGCTGGTGGCGAAGTTGATCACCACCGTCGCGGCGCCGCGCTCGGCAGTCTCGACCGCGATCGCGCGACCAAGACCCGACGAGGCCCCGGTGACGACCACGACGGACCCTTCGAAGTCCCTTCCCGACATGGCTGCGTCCCTCCAGGCTCGCGTCCCAGCCCCTATCGGACTTCGAGCCCCTGCCCGCCAGCAGTTTTATGTCCCGCGCGAACCGCGCTAAAGCCGGAAAATGAACGAGACCCGCACCCGCCCCGAGGCCAGGCAACTCGAGCGTGTGGCCAACCCTCACGCCGGCTCGCTCTATCTGGCGCGGTTCACCATCCCCGAGTTCACCGCCCTTTGTCCGAAGACGGGCCAGCCGGATTTCGCCCATCTGGTGATCGACTACGCTCCGGACGCCTGGCTGATCGAGTCGAAGTCGCTGAAGCTATACCTGGCCTCATTCCGCGACCACGGGGCCTTCCACGAGGACTGCACGCTCGCCATCGGCAAGAGCGTCGTCGAGGTCGCGGACCCCCGCTGGCTGCGCATCGGCGGCTATTGGTACCCCCGGGGTGGCATACCCATCGACGTCTTCTGGCAGACAGGACCATCGCCGGAGGGACTCTGGTTGCCGGACCAAGGGGTGGCGCCCTATCGGGGTCGTTGAGGCGTCCAGAAACTGACCAGGGAGTTCAGATCGGGCCTGACCCGTTCCAGCGGATCCTCCCGCGCCGTGCCGATGTGAACGAAGCCCGCCACCCGCTCGTCCTCGCCCAGACCCAGCAGTCGCCCGGCCGCCGCGTCATAGGCGTACCAGTCCGTGATCCAGTTGGCGCCGTAACCCATGGCCTGGGCGGCGATGATCAGGATGGCGCAAACCGCGCCGGCCGAGAGTCGCTGCTCCCACTCGGGAATCTCGCCCTCGACGAGCCGGGAGACGACGGCGATGGTCAGGGGCGGGGCCTTGATCTTAACCAGCTTGGCCGCCGATTTCGGCCCGTCCGTGCGCGCCGCGGCGATCGCCTCCAGACCTTCGACGAACGCCGTTTTGCCAGCGCCATGCAGGACCACGAACCGCCAGGGCGAGAGCTTGCCGTGATCGGGCGCCCGCGAGGCGAGGCCCAACAGCCGCGTCATCTCCTCGGGTGACGGCGCCGGCGGTCCGAGCGTCACCGCCGAAGCCGATCGGCGACGAGCCAGAAAGGCGAGAGTGTCGGGCGACGCGGCTATCGGCAATGGATCGCCGAAGGCAGGTGGCGCCGACCCTTCGCAGACTTTCTCTCCGGGCATAAGGATTGTCTTTGACATCCTCCGGATATAGTCGCGGAGAGCTCCTGGAAGGAGCATTAGTTTTTCTAGCCGCGACTTCAGCTGGCGTGCTTGACGCGCCGCACCATATGCCGATCAGTCAATGAGGGGCGACGCCCCCGGCGAGGGAGAATGTCAGGGACCATGGGCAAGCATCTCGAGGTTGTCGACCGCGCGGCCAAGGCGCCGGTGTGGGCGGCGCTGCGGAACCAGGCCCAGCACATGGCGAGTGTCGAGCTGAACCTGGCTTCCCTGCTCAACGCCGTGATCCTGCGACACTCGCATCTTCGCGACGCGCTTTCCTACCAGATGGCGCGAAAGCTGGGAGACCAGGAGTTGCGGGCTCTCAGCCTGCGCGAGGTCGCCCAGGAGGCTTATGAGTCCGAACCCAATATCGTCCGGCAGGCCGAAGCCGATCTGCGCGCCTTCTTCGAGCGCGATCCGGCTTGCAGGAGCTACGTGCAGCCTCTCCTCTATTTCAAGGGATTCCTCGCCCTCCAGACCCACAGGGTCGGCCATTGGCTTTGGGTCCAGGGTCGCGAGGACTTGGCCTTTTATCTTCAGAGCCGCGTCTCGGAGTTGTTCCAGGTCGACATTCACCCGGCCGCGGTCATCGGTCAGGGCGCCTTTTTCGATCATGGGACGGGTATCGTCATTGGCGAGACGGCCGTGGTGGGTGACGACATCTCGATGCTCCACGGTGCCACTCTGGGCGGGACCGGATCGGAACGCGGCGATCGCCACCCGAAGGTGGGCGTGGGCGTGCTCATCGGCGCCGGCGCCAAGGTTCTTGGCAATATCTCGATAGGCGACTACGCCAAGATCGCCGCGGGTTCCGTGGTGCTCAAATCGGTGCCGGCCCACTGCACCGCCGCGGGCGTTCCCGCCCGGCTGATCAACTGCAAGACCTGTCCGCAGCCTTCGAAGAGCATGGACCAGACCCTGGCCGAGGGCGCCTACAACTACGCCATCTGAGGTTTGCGGCCAATGTGAATGCGGCTAAGGGTTCGCCTCGACGCCAGCCTTCAGGAGCAGTCACGTTGGACCAGAAAGACATAGACCGCGTCCAGGCGCACCTGAAGCGGACCTTCGGCAACCCGCACATCGCCGTGAAGGCCCGGCCCAAGCAGAAGGACTCGGCCGAGGTCGAGATGAAGGGCGAGTTCATCGGCGTCATCTACGAGGACGAAGACGAGGCGGGTTCGTTCCTCTTTGAAATGGCGATCCTCGCCGAGGACCTGGAGGTCTGAAGCTGGCGTCGGGCGCCGGGGTCACCCGCGCTCGACGAAGCTGTCGATCACGCGTTTCTCGCCGGCCTTTTCGAACATGACGGTGAGCTTGTTGCCTTCGACGCTGCTGACCGCGCCGTAGCCGAACTTCTGATGGAAGACGCGGTCGCCCGCCGCATAGGCGCTCCCGGCAACGGCTGGATCGGAGATGGCGACGAGCCGGCCTTCGCCCTCGATCACCTGGGTGCGGCCGTGCGGACCGCCGGCGTAGCCCCTGGCTTGCGCGCGCTTCCACCCAGGGCTCTCGTAACCGGCCCCGTAGCTCGCCTCCTCCCAGCGCGAGCCGGCCTCGCGCATGCCCGGACCGCCGCCGTAGTAACCGGTCTCGGAACTGGCCTCGACGCTCTCCAGGGGCATTTCGTCGACGAACCGGCTCGGGAGCTGGCTCGTCCACCGGCCGTAGACTTGGCGGTTGGCGGCGAAGGATATCCGCGCCTCCTCGCGCGCCCGGGTCAGGCCGACGTAGGCGAGCCGGCGTTCCTCCTCGAGGCCCTTCTCGCCGTTCTCGTCCATGCTTCTCTGGCTGGGAAAGACGCCTTCCTCCCAGCCCGGCAGGAACACCAGCGGGAACTCCAGTCCCTTCGCCGAGTGCAGGGTCATGATCTGCACCGCGTCGTCGCCGGCGCCCCGGTCGAGCTCGGTCACCAGCGAGACGTGCTCCAGATAGGCCTCGAGGGTTTCGAAGGCGGCCATGGACTGGACCAGTTCCTTCAGGTTCTCGAGCCGCGTCTGGCTGGTCGGCCCCTTGTCCAGGCGCAGGGCGTCGATGTAGCCGCTCTCCTCGAGCACGGTCTCGGTAAGGCGCTGATGCGGCAGGGTCTGCTTCTGGGTCCGCCAACGCTCCAGGTCGCGCAGAAAATTCGCCAGCGCCGTGCGCGTTCGCGCCGGCAACTCGTCGCTGCGCACCAGATCCGCGGCCGCCGCGCCGGCCGAGACGCCCTGTCGGCGCGCGAGCTGAAGCAGCCGCTGGACGGTGGTCTCGCCGATCCCCCTGCGCGGCGTGTTGACGATCCGCTCGAACGCCAGGTCGTCGTCGGGGGACTGCACCAGGCGCAGATAGGCGTGGGCGTCGCGGATTTCGGCGCGCTCGAAGAATCTCGGACCGCCGACCACCGTGTAGGGGATTTGCAGGAGCACGAAACGCTCCTCGAAGGCGCGCGTCTGAAACGAGGCGCGCACCAGGATCGCAATCTCGCTGTAGCGCCGCCCGCGGGTCCAGGCCTCGATCTCCGAGGCCACCAGCCGCGACTCAGCTTCGCCGTCCCAGACGCCCCTGACCTGGACCTTGCGGCCCCCCTCCGCCTCCGTCCAGAGGGTCTTGCCGAGCCGTCCCTTGTTGGTGGCGATGAGCCCCGAGGCGGCGGCGAGGATGTGCTTGGTGGAGCGATAGTTGCATTCCAGACGCACGACCCACGCTCCGGGGAAGTCGCGCTCGAAACGCAGGATGTTGTCCACCTCGGCCCCGCGCCAGCCATAGATCGACTGGTCGTCATCGCCGACGCAGCAGAGGTTGCGCCGCTTCTGGGCCAGCAGCCTGAGCCACAGATACTGGGCTACGTTGGTGTCCTGATATTCGTCGACCAGCAGATAGCGAAACTGTTGGTGGTAGTCGGCCAGGACGTCTGGATGGGTGGTGAACAAGGTCAGGTTGTGGAGAAGGAGGTCGCCGAAGTCGCAGGCGTTCAGGATCCGCAGCCGCTCCTGATAGAGCCTGTAGAGCGCCGCCCCGCGGTTGTTGGCGAAATGCGCGCCTTCCGCCGGCGGCAGCTTGTCCGGCGTCCAACCCCGGTTCTTCCAGTGGTCGATCAGGCCCGCCAGGTGCCGGGGCGTCCAGCGCTTGGCGTCGATGTTCTCCGCCTCCAGAAGCTGCTTGATGAGGCGTTCCTGATCGTCGACGTCGATGATCGTGTAGCTGGACTTCAAGCCCACCAGCTCGGCGTGCCGGCGCAGAATCTGGGCCCCGATAGAGTGGAAGGTGCCGAGCCAGCGCAGCCCCTCCGCGGACGGGCCGATCATCGCGGTGATCCTCGCGCGCATCTCTCGCGCCGCCTTGTTGGTGAAGGTGACCGCGAGAAGCTCCCAGGGCCGGGCCTTGCCGGCAGCGAGGATGTGCGCCAGGCGCGTGGTGAGCACGCGGGTCTTGCCGGTGCCCGCGCCCGCCAGAACTAGGATCGGCCCCTCGGTCGCTTCCACCGCCTCGCGCTGGGCCGGGTTAAGGCCGGCCAGGTAATCGGGAGGCGCGACGCGGGCCAGATCGGAAGTGCGGGTCGCCGGTGCGTCGGGCACGAAAGCTTCTTTGTCGGAATTCAGAGATTCGAGAACATAGGTAGCACGGCGACCGCCGCTACCGCAGCTTGGCGAACTCCAGGGCCGCCAGGCGGCAGGTCGACGCCAGCGACCGGCGCCCGCGCGCCGCGTCGAACCCGGCGACGAGGCTCGTCAGGCTGAGAGAGTCCCGAGCGGCCATCTCCTCGAGGATCTCCCAGAACTCGGTCTCGAGGGCCACCGAGGTCGCGTGGCCCGCCAGCGAGAACGATCTCTTGCGCAGAAAGCCGGCCGTCTTCAGGGATCCCGCCGCGCCTGATCGAGGGCCTTCTCGGCGCGTAGGCGCGCCGACACATCGGCCGACTTAGCCGCCTTCGACCGGCCGGACTTCGATCGGTTCTGCGCCGCCGCGGCTTCATCGGCTTGGCGCCTCTTCGCCTTGCGCACCCGGTTGAGATTGACGATCTCGGCCATCCGCCAGTCGGTAGCAGGCTGACGTCGGCGCTGGAAGGCGGTCAAGGCGCGAGGTCACGACGCCGTTCGCTCCCGGAAACTCGCCAATGTCGTGGCGGCCCAGGGCACAGCTTGAAACTACCGCCGCCCCCGCCCGTTGACCACCCAGGAGGCGGGTTCCGCCTCGAAACCCAAAAAGGAGAAACCGGATGGCCGAAGTCAGCCAAATTCGTGAGCACATGGAAGTCGTGAGTTCGGATGACCATCATGTCGGCAAGGTCGACCACGTGCTCGGCAACGAGATTGAACTGGCCAAGATGGATCTGCAGTCCGGAGGCCATCACCACAAGATCCCGATCACCTGGGTCGAGAGGGTCGACGACAAGGTCCATCTCAACCTCACCCGCGACGCGGCCAAGGATCGTTGGCAGAAGATGCAGTGACGCTCGCGCCCTGCGGCGCGGCGACCGAGGCTAGGCCAATGCGCCGCAGAAGCGCTGGATCCGGCGGCAGGCCTCCTCCAGGAGCGCCTCGGAAGTGGCGTAGCTGATCCTGAAAAAGGGCGAGAGACCGAAGGCGGCGCCGAAGACCACCGACACGCCCTCGGCATCCAGAAGCTCGTTGGCGAAATCGGCGTCGTCGGCGATCGTCCGCCCGCTCGGCGCGCGTGCTCCGATCGTTCCCTCGCAGGATGGGTAGACATAGAAGGCGCCCTCGGGAGTCGGGCATCGCAGTCCGGCGGCCTGATTGAGCATCGAGACGACCAGATCCCGTCTCGACTCGAACAGTCTGGCGTTGGGCGCGATGAAGTCCTGCGGGCCGTTCAACGCCTCCACGGCCGCCCACTGGGAGATGGACGAAGGATTGGACGTCGTCTGGCTCATCACCTTCCGCATTGCCCCGATCAGAGGCTCGGGACCGCCGGCGTAGCCGATTCGCCAGCCGGTCATCGAATAGGCCTTCGAGACCCCGTTCATCGTCAGGGTCCGATCCTTCAGGCTGGGCTCCACCTGGGCGATGGTCGTGAACTCGAAGTCGCCGAACACGAAGTGCTCGTACATGTCGTCGGTCAGAATCCAGACGTTCGGATGACGGACAAGGACGTCGGCCAGGGCCCGCAGCTCCTCGCGGCGATAAGCGGCGCCGGTGGGATTGGACGGCGAGTTCAGGATCAACCATCGGGTCCTGGGACCGATCGCCGCCTCCAGGGACGCCGCGCGCAGCTTGAAACCCTCTATCGGACGCGTTTCGACGAAGACCGGCGTTCCTCCCGCCAGCAGCACCATGTCGGGATAGCTGACCCAGTAGGGGGCCGGGACGATCACCTCGTCGCCGACATCCAGGCTGGCGGCCAGGGCGTTGAAGATGACGGCCTTGCCGCCCGGTGAGACGTTTATCTGGGAGACGCCGTAAGAAAGACCGTTCTCCCGGGCGAACTTGGCGCAGACCGCCAGCTTGAGCTCGGCGATGCCGTCGACATCCGTGTATTTCGTCTTGCCGTCCCGGATCGCCCGGATCGCCGCCTCCTTGATGTTCTCCGGAGTGTCGAAGTCAGGTTCCCCGGCGTCGAGCGAAATGACGTCCTGGCCCGCGGCGCGCAGAGCGCGCGCTTTCGACGCCGCCGCGCTCGTGGCCGAGGGCTTAACGCGGCGCAGATTGGCGGACTCGACGAACATCGGCGACGACTCGGTTGAAAGAGCTGTGGGAAGCGCGCGGCTCTTTAGCGGCCGAGCCAGCTGCGCGCAACGCGCCGGCGCGCCTTCGTCGCTTGTGGGCGGGGGCCGGGATGCTAGGGAGAACGGGACGAGGGGCGGGCGCGAGAGGCAAGCGTTGTGGAGGAGCTGAGCGGCAAGGTCGCTTTCATCACCGGCGGCGCCAGCGGCATCGGCCTGGCCATGGCCGAGTCCTTCGGCCGTCAGGGAATGAGCGTGATGCTCGCCGACATCGAGCAGGGGCCTCTCGACGACGCCGTGGAACGCCTTCGCGACGCGCAAATTCGCGCCGACGGGGTCGTCACCGACGTCGCCAGCTACGAGGCTATGACGGGCGCGGCGCGCAGGACCATCGCTCGCTTCGGCAAGGTGCACGTCGTCTGCAACAACGCCGGCGTTGGGGCCGGGGGGGCGATAGGGACCTTTCCTCAGGGCGACTGGAAATGGGTCGTCGACGTCAACCTCATGGGTGTCGTCTACGGGACCGAGATCTTCACGCCCCTGCTGGCCAGCCACGGCGAAGGCGGACACTTCGTCAATACCGCCTCGATCGCCGGCATGATCAGCCCTACCGGCATGGAGCCCTACAGCGCCACAAAGTTCGCGGTCGTCGCCATGAGCGAAGGCTGGGCGGTGCAACTCGCGCTCATGAATATCGGCGTCTCGATCCTCTGCCCAGGTTTCGTGAAGACGCGGATCAACGAGAGCCGGCGCAACCGACCGGCGGCCTACGGTCCGGACTCCAGACCGACGCCGGCGTCCGATGCGCCCCCCTCGGGTGTGCTCACCGGCATCCCCGCGGGAGCGGTGGGTGATCGCGTCGTGGAGGCGGTCAAGCGCAACGAACTCTACATCTTCACCCATCCGGAATTCAAAGCCACGGTCGAAGCCCGATTTCAGCGGATCCTGGCGGCTTTCGACGTGGCCGAAGAAAGCGTGGCCCTGGCCAGCCTGCCTCCCCGGGCCGCGCCTGGTCCGGGGCTTCAGACTCCGCCGCGGCCCTAGCGGCCGCGCGCCCGGCCCATGCCCCGCCTGCCTCGCGCGGACCGCCGATGGTGGACGGTCGCCGTTGGTTTCATCGTCTTCGGCGGCGTTGGTCTGGCCCTGGTGGTCGGCGCGCCGGCGCTCGGTCTAAAGGGCGTCGGCGATGTTCAGCGACTGTTCGCGGCCGCGCAGGGACCGTGGGCCCTGCCGGTGGCCGTGGCCGCCTTCGCCGCACTGGCCTTCATCGGCGTTCCCCAGATCGTCCTCATCGCCGCCGCCACGGTCGTCCTTGGGCCGGTGCGGGGCGCGCTCTACAGCTGGGTCGGCACCATGATCTCGGCCCTGATCGGCTTCGGCATCGGCCGAGCCTTCGGCATGAAGGCCTTGGCGGGTCTCCAGTGGCCCGGGCTTGAGCGTTTCATGGGGGCGGTTGGGCGGAACGGCTTTTTCGCCAGCCTGGTCGTCCGCCTCGCGCCCTTCGCTCCGTTCGTGCTCATCAACATGGCCGCTGGCGTCACACCGATGGGCCTCCTCGATTTCGCCGCCGGCACCGCGGTAGGGATCATTCCCAAGATCGCTCTTACCGCCTTTGCTGGCGACTCGGCCTTGCGGGCCGTCCGCGGCGGGGGCGCCGGAGCCGCCGCCCTGGCCGCCCTGGCCGTCCTGGCGCTCGTCCTCGCTGGCTGGGCGGCGCGGCGCTGGATCCGAAGCCGACGCTAACGGCGCGCTCCGTCGGGCCCGGTCGGCGCCGGCGACCGGGCGTTCAGATGCGCTCGCGCATCCGGTCGCGGGCGGACATCAGGCTCCAGCCCGTCGGCTTGAGGATTTCCAATGGCGAGAAGCGCGATTTGTAATCCATCTTCTCGCTGCCACGCACCCAGTAGCCCAGATAGAGGTAGGGCAGATCGACCAGGCTCGCCTGGATCACGTGGTCGAAGATGATGAACGAGCCCGGGCTGGCCCTCGACCTCAGGGGATCGAAAAAACTGTAGACCAGGGAGAGGCCGTCGGAGAGCTGGTCCACCAGGGCGCAGGCGACCAGATCGCCGGGGCCTCGGTCGGCGGGAGTCGTCCGGTACTCCACCAGGTGGGTGCGGACCGCCGAATCCTCGACCATCGCCACATAGTCGTGCCAGGTCATATCGGCCATGCCGCCGTCGGCGTGACGCGAGAGAAGGTAGCGGCGCAGAAGATCGAACTGCTCGAGGGTGGCTTCCGATTCGACGATGTGCCGCGTCAGATGGTCGTTGCGCGCCAGAACCCTTCTCTCCGAACGCGAAAAGACGTAGTCGCGCACCGGAAGCCGGGCGGAGACGCAGGCCTGGCAATTCTCGCAGGCGGGGCGGTAGGCGATGTTTTGCGAGCGCCGGAAACCGCCCTGGGTAAGGGAGTCGTTCACCAGCGCCCCGTCGAGCATAGGCAGGTGAGCGAAGACCTTCCTCTCCTCGCGGCCCGGAAGGTATGGGCAAGGAGATGGCGCGGTCAGGAAGAACCTCAGCCGTCGGGTGGGAAAGTGCTGGGTCACGGGACCAGGTTCGTTCTTTCAGACTCTCCTTCAAAGCATGATTAGGGTCCATGAGCGGCTTCCGCGCAAGATGCTCTGAAGCCTGTTTGGGAGGTTCTCGATGAAGCTCGCCTTCATTGGCGTGGGCGTGATGGGCGCGCCTATGGCGGGACACTTGGCCAGGGCCGGCCACGATCTGACCGTCTACAACCGAAGCCGCGCCAAGGCCGAGCGCTGGAGCGCCGAACACGAGGGGCGGGCGGCCGCCTCGGTGGTCGAGGCTGTCGGCGATCGGGAGGCGATCATCCTCTGCGTCGGCAATGACGATGATGTCCGCGGCGTCGTCACGCAGGCGGCGCCGGCCCTGAAGCGAGGCGCGATCATCGTCGATCACACGACGACTTCGGCCCATCTGGCCAAGGAGATGAACGCTCTGGGGGCCGAGCGTGGCTTCGCCTTCCTCGACGCGCCGGTATCTGGCGGGGAAGCAGGGGCGCAGAACGGGACATTGTCGGTGATGGCCGGCGGCGACGCGGCTCCTTTCGAGGTGATCGCGCCGGTGCTGGCCGCCTACGCCAAATCGGTGCGGCTTATGGGTCCTTCGGGCGCCGGTCAGCTGACCAAGATGGTGAACCAGATCTGCATTGCCGGGGTCGTGCAGGGTCTGGCCGAGGCCGTCGCTTTCGCGAAACGGGCGGGGCTCGATCCTGGTCTGGTCTACGAGGCGGTGTCCAAGGGCGCGGCCCAATCCTGGCAGATGGACAATCGTTGGCGGACCATGGCGGAGGGCCGGTTCGAATTCGGATTCGCGGTCGACTGGATGCGCAAGGATCTCGGCCTCGTGCTGGAGGAGGCGCGAGCCAACGGCGCCAGAGCGGAGACAACCGCGCTCATCGACCAGTTCTACGCCGAGGTCCAAGCCATGGGCGGCCGCCGCTGGGACACCTCCAGTCTCGCCGCCCGGCTGATGCGCCGCTAGGCCCCCAGGAGGCGCGCGGCCCTTGGGGCGAAATAGGTGATGACGCCGGCCACGCCGGCGCGTTTGAAGGCGGTGAGGCTCTCGACTATCGCCCTGTCACCGTCCACCCATCCGTTCATCGCCGCCGCGGTGATCATCGCGTATTCGCCCGAAACCTGGAATGCGAAGGTGGGCACGGCGAAGCTCTCCACCACCCGTCGAACTATATCGAGGTAAGGCAAGCCCGGCTTGACCATGACCATGTCGGCGCCCTCGGCGATGTCGAGCGCCACTTCGCGGAGCGCCTCGTCGCCGTTCGCGGGGTCCATCTGGTAGGTGGCCTTGTCCGGAGGCTTGGGCGCCGAACCTCCGCCGAGCTTTCCAGACCCGATCGCCTCGCGATAAGGCCCGTAGAAGGCCGAGGCGTACTTCGCCGCGTAGGACATTATCAGGGTGTCGGTCAGTCCCGCGCCCTCGAGGGCCCGGCGCAGGGCGCCGACGCGGCCGTCCATCATGTCGGAGGGGGCGAGAATGTCGCAGCCGGCTTTCGCCTGCATCAGACCCTGCTCGATGAGCCGTTCGATCGTGGCGTCGTTGGCTATCTTGCCGTTTTCGATGACGCCGTCATGACCGTGGTCGGTGAAAGGATCCAGGGCGACGTCGCACATGATTCCTATCTCCGGCGCGGCGTCCTTCATCGACCTGATCGCGCGAGCGATCAGGCCGTCCGGATCCGCCGCCAGGCGCCCTTCGGGGTCCTTCCCGCCGCCATCGACGTGGGGGAAGACGGCGATCGCCGGAATTCCCAGCGCCCTGGCCTCCCGCGCGGCTTCGCCGGCTTCGTGTACCGACAGGCGCTCGACGCCGGGCATGGCGGCCACCGGAACCTTGCCTTGGCCGTCATGAACCACCAGCGCCCAGACGAGGTCGGAGGGGTCGATCACGCTCTCGCGCACGAGGCGGCGGATCCAGTCGGCCTGGCGGAGGCGGCGCAGCCGAAGGGCCGGGTAGCTGGCGAGTGGCGCTCGGCTCATTTTGCTCCCAGGATGACGCGAAAGCCCTGACGGGGTCGACTACGACAGGTTGCTCCCTGGGCTCGATAGGCTCAAGTTCGGCCCGCCGCCACCTTGGGAGCGAGGTGGAGCGGCCACGCGAGCGGGGCGCCCGCGGGAACCTAGGGAGGATTTGATGCGACGGACGATTTTCGTGACCGGCTTGGCCGTCGCTCTTGCGATCGGCGGCGCGCTTGGCGGCCGGACGGCCGGCGCGTCGCCTTCGGTTCCGGCCAACATCGCGGCCGCCGTCGCCGATCCGTCCCGCCCACAGGCCGACAAGGACAGGGACGCGGCCCGCAAGCCGGCCGAGATGCTTATGTTCGTCAAGGTCAAGCCCGGTCAGACCGGCGTCGATTTCATGCCCGGCCCCAACGGCTACTTCACCAAGCTCTTCGCCGCCGCCGTGGGACCAAACGGCAAGATCTACGCCTTCATCCCCACCGAGGTGGCGAAGTTCTCGAAGACGCCGCTTCCGCCCAGTGGGACCGCCATAGATCCGGCTCATCCCAACGTCGTCGCCCTGGTCGCGCCGGTGAGCCAGTTTTCGACGCCGCAGCCCGTCGACTTCGTCTGGACGTCGCAGAACTATCACGACCTGCACGATCCGTTCATGGGTCCGACCGACATGGCCGCGTTCGACGCGGCGGTGTTCAAGTCTCTCAAGCACGGCGGCGTCTTCGTCATCCTCGACCATGCGGCGCAGGCCGGCTCGGGCGTGCGCGACACCAACACCTTGCACCGGATCGATCCGGCGGTGGTCAAGACCGAACTGGCGGCGGCCGGATTCGTGTTCGTCAAGGAGAGCGACGTCCTGCGCAACCCCGCCGATCCCCACACGGCGCTGGTCTTCGATCCTTCGATTCGCGGGCACACCGACCAGTTCATCTTCATGTTCAAGAAGCCCTGAGGGAGCCGCCCCGCCTTGGCCTCGCAGATCGCTTTTATCGGCCTGGGCGCCATGGGGGCTGGCATGGCCGCCAACCAGGTCAAAGCCGGACGCGAGGTGTTCGCCTTCGATCTCTCTGCCGCGGCGCTGACGACGGCCGCCGAGGCCGGTTGCCGTGTCGCGGGGTCGGCGGTCGAAGCCGTTGAAGGCGCCGAGGCGGTGATCACCATGCTGCCCGCCGGCGACCACGTTCGCGAGGTGTGGACCGGGGAGATCATCCCCAACGCGACGCCGGGCGCCATCCTGATCGACTGCTCTACCATCGATGTAGAGACCGCTAGGCGCCTTGGCGAGGCGGCCGCGAGCGCCGGTTTCTCCGCCGCCGACGCGCCCGTTTCGGGCGGCATCATGGGCGCGCGGGCCGGGACGCTCGCCTTCATGGTCGGCTGCGAGGAGGCGGCGTTCTCGAGGGTCGAGGCGGTCCTGGGGCCCATGGCCAGCGTCGTCATCCACGCCGGCGCCGCGGGCGCAGGCCAAGCGGCCAAGATCTGCAACAACATGCTGCTTGGCGTCTCGATGGCGGGCGTGTGCGAGGCCTTCGCTCTCGCCGAGAAGCTCGGACTGGACGCGCAGCGCTTCTTCGACATCGCCTCCAAGTCGTCTGGCCAGTGCTGGTCGCTGACGACCTATTGTCCCTGGCCCGGCCCGGTGCCTTCCGCGCCATCCAACCACGCCTACGACGGAGGTTTCCTGACGCGTCTGATGCTGAAGGACCTGAAGCTCTCTCAGGAAG
>Ga0302325_10004673_pt1 | contig 31512 bp, 33 predicted proteins | sample Palsa_T0_2_FD_201948 | JGI IMG/M metagenome (GOLD analysis project Ga0302325, IMG submission 201948) | Peat permafrost microbial communities from Stordalen Mire near Abisko, Sweden - Palsa_T0_2 | ecosystem: Environmental > Terrestrial > Soil > Palsa > Peat permafrost | place: Sweden: Abisko... | reverse complement strand
CGGGCCGCGGAAGGACTGCTACGCCGGGCTCAGATGGGTGCACGGGCACGCCGCCGAGCTGGGCGTCGACCCAGCCCGCATCGGCGTGACCGGCGGCAGCGCCGGCGGCGGTTTGGCCGCAGGGCTGGCGCTGCTCGCCCGTGACCGCGGGGAGATCCCCGTCGCCTTCCAGCTCCTCACCTACCCGATGCTCGACGACCGCCAGACGACACCATCAAGCCGGGCCGACACGCCGCTGTGGGATCCCCCGAACAACCGCTTCGGCTGGATGTCCTACCTCGGAAGCAGCTACGGCAAGCACGACACACCCGCCTATGCCGCCCCCGCACGAGCCGCCGACCTCACCGGCCTGCCGCCCACATTCGTGATGGTCGGCAACATCGACGGACTCCTCGACGAGGACGTCGACTACGCCAGACGCCTGATCACGGCAGGCGTTCCGACCGACCTGCACGTCCTCGCCGGCGCCCCGCACGCATTCGACAGCCTGATGCCCGACACCACCGTCGCCCAGCGAGCACAACGGATCTTGGAAGACTGGCTGGTCGAACACCGGCACCCTGGCTCATAGCGAGCGTTCGCGCCGCCGAGGCTCGTACTCGGCCAACGCGATGCCGCCTCCGGCAATCGCGACCTTGAGCGTGCGCATGACGTCAACTCACCGCCGCGGGGGCCTTCGCCGGCGCGAGCGCGAAGTCGATGACCGGTGCGCCCGGCCGATCACGACCGTCCCGGCCGAGGTAGTCAGCACGCACAAGCGCGTGCTCGGACACGAGACGTCGGTGAAGTCCTGGTCGGTCGCCGTCGCGTGCCACGTGGCCGCGCCGCCTGCCGGGTGTGCGGAGACGAACACGTGTCCGCGGCGGTCGTAGGCAGTGCAGAGCGAGCGGGAGGCGCACGCGATCGCGTCCAGCTCGTGATGGGGGTCGATTGGCGTGCTGTGCCAGGCGCGCGGGCCGGCAGCCGGGTCACTGGAGGTGATGAGCTGCCCGCCGGCGGTGACCGCAGCGCAGAAGGATGGGTTCGGGCAGGACACACCGTTGATGCCGGCGCCTGCACTTGCGATGAACACGAGGTGCCATCGGACGGCGGCGTCGGTCGAGACGGCCAGCTTGCCCGCAGAGTTGTCGCCGGCGACGCACAGCCTCGCTCCCGCGCAAGAGACGGCAACGAAGGCATCGTCAATCCGCTCGCCGATCGCGACCGGGTGCCAGCTGCCGGGTGGACCGCCGGGATCCCGGGAGACCTCAAGGTTGAAGTTGCTGGCGTGGTCATAGCGAGTGGCCACACACAGCGATCGTGACACGCAGCTGACGTCGTTCAGGCTGCTGTCAGCGGGATAGTACGCGTTGCCGGGTGGGTAGCGGCTGAGATCGGCCAGCCGCCAGGTCGAGCCCGCGCTGAGCACGTCAGGGATCGAAGCGACAGTGCTGTACTGGCCGACCGCCTCGCAGAACCCGCCCGGCGTGCAGGACAGCGCGGTCGGGTCCAGACCGGGGTTGATTGTGTCTGCCGTCCACTGCCCGCCGGCTGGATTCACCGAGGTCAGCTGATTGCCGTCGGAGTCAACGGCGACGCACAGCGACACGCGTGGACAGGAGAGCCCGACGAGCGCGGCGCGCGTGACGGCGCCCGGCCCGAGCCCTTGACCGATCGTCCAGTTGGCGCCGAGGTCGGACGAGCTCATCAGGCTCCCGCCGCCATCGCCCGCGACGCAGAGCGCCGAGGATGGGCAGGTGAGCGAGTAGATGCCGTCGGGGTCGACGTCGGTGGTCATCTTCCACCGGTCCCCAACGGCCGGATCGGTCGAGCGCAAGACGTTGCCGCCGTCGTCGGCGGCAACGCACTGCAGGCTGGTCACACAGGAGACGATCAGCGAACCGTTCTCATCGTCGTGCTTGACCACCCACGCGCCTGCGCCTGCCGTTGGCCGGGAGGACGCGATCAAGTCGCCGGCCTGGTCGCCGATCACACACTCGCTCACCGAGCCACAGGAGACCGAAGCCAGATCGCCCGGGTTGGGCCAGTTCGCGCTGAGATCGGTGACCTTCCATGCCGCCGCGCCTCCGGTCGGATCGGTCGCCGTGACGACGTTGCCGTCGAAGTCGGAGATCACGCACAGCGACGTCGATGGGCACGACACCGAATCGAGCTGGAAGGATCCCTTCAGCGTGATCGTCCGCCAGACACCGTGCTGGGGATCGGTGGACGTGGCGATCGCGCTGCTGCCCTCGACGGCCACGCACAGCGAAACGGTCGGGCAGGAGATCCCTCCGGTCACTCCGGTGTCGGTGATCACGCCGGCCCGCCGCGTCCAGGCATCACTGCGCGGGTCAACCGAGGTCAGCACATTGCCTCTCACCGTGACTGCGGCGCACAGCGACACCGTGGGGCACGACACGCCTTCGAGCGCGTCACGCGGGCTGATCTCCCGGCCAGTCCACGAGCTCGTGGAGGCCGGATCCACCGAGGTCTCCACCTGGCCGTTGTCGCCGACGCCCACGCATAGCTGCGCCGAGGGACACGACACGCTGTTGAGCGCCCACGTCTGCGCGGGTAGCACGGCGTCGTCGATGCGCAGGGGTGCTCCGAAGCTCAGAGGTCCGCTCCTCGCTGCCGCAGCCGCGGGAGCGAGCAGCAGCAGGCAAACCAGGCCCACCCAGACCGCCCGGCGCGCCCGCATCACCCGATCCTCGTCGATTGCGCAGGCGTTCGGCGCGCCTGCGCTCGGGGCTGCTCGTTCATGCGTCGGGCTGGGAGGCGAACAGGTCGAGTCCGAGCCGGCTCGAGAGGAATCTGGCGGCGAGCTGGCCTTTGACGCTGTTACCGGTTCGGTCAAGCGGCGGGGCGAAGGTCCCGAGCCCGCCTTTGCCGGGTGAGACGGTGACGATCCCTCCGCTGATTCCGCTCTTGCCCGGGAGGCCAACGTCATAGAGCCAGTCGCCTGAGGTTTCATAGAGCCCGGCGGTCGTCATCACAGCAAGTGCGTACCGGCACACGTCTCGGTCGACGACGGGCTGCTTGGTCAGTGGGTTCACGCCGCCGTCCGCCAATGTGGCACCCATCACCGCTAGATCCGTGGCGCTCACATTCAGCGAGCATTGGCGAGTGTAGACGTCGGTCGCCTCGGCGGGATCGCAGTAGATTCGGCCGACACGCGCTAGCTGATCGGCGATCTTGCGGTTCTGGTGGTTGGTTTCAGACGCTGAGCGGTACACCTCGGTGTTGAGGGAAAGCCTGCGCCCGGCGAAGCGCGACAAGCCGTCGAGGATGGCTTGCCACTTGTCATCGGCGGTCGTGCCTGAGATCAGACTGGTGGCGGCGATTGCGCCGGAGTTCACCATTGGATTGGTCCGGCCGTCCCTGCTGCACTGGATCGCCGCCACCGAATTGAAGGGCAGGCCTGTGCTGTTAACCCCGAGCAATGCGCGGGCCTGCTCAGCGCCGACGGCCTGGCAGACCAGGGCGAACACGAACGGCTTGGAGACGCTCATCATCGCGAACTCAATCTCGGCGTCGCCCGCCGCGAACGTCGCGCCGCTGGTTCCGCACACGCACAGGCCGAACAGGTCGCTCGGCACCGCCGCCAGCGCCGGGTAGACCTGCGCGTTCTCGCCGTCGGCGTGTGACCGGTAGCGCTCGTGCGCCTCGTCCACCACCGCTCGGACCAGTTCGACGGGCGGGAGCTGCCCGCTGGAGACAAACTCAAGCGCGTCCACTTGCCCCTACCCCCGTGAGTTCTCGCGGCCGTACACGAGCCCGTCTTGCCGGCGCATAGCCAGGCAAGAGGTCATCGGTTGCCTTTTCGTACATACCGAACGCTCGCGGCCAGCGACCATTTTCGGCATGGTCGCTCAATCTGGCTGCGGCGCTTCGGTACCTTCGATGCATGACCCAAGGCAACATCTTCCCAATCCAGGCCGCGCCGGACCCGATCGATCCGGGCGTGCGCATTGGCCACGTGCATCTGCGGACCGCCGATATCGACCGCGTGCGCGACTTCTATGTCGGCGTGCTCGGCTTCGACGTTGTCGCCGAGGCGCGAGACGTGCCGGGATGGGGCACGACCGGTGACATCCTGTTTGTGTCCGCTGGCGGCTATCACCATCACCTCGGCTTCAACACATGGAAGTCGCGCGGCGGGGGCCCGCAGCCCGACGGAGTCGCCGGGCTGCACCATGTTGCGCTCAACTACCCCACACGCGCTGGGCTGGCAGACGCGGTCAGGCGGCTGAAGCGAGCCGGTGTCCCGCTGCGGCAGCTCTCAGACCACGGCACCCACGAGGCCGTCTATCTCTCCGATCCCGACGGCAACGATCTCGAACTGGCCTGGGACAGGCCGATCGACCAGTGGCCCCAGGCTGAGGGCGGCGGGCTGGCGCCGATCTTCGATGACCTCGATCTGGACGACCTCCTCTCAGAGCCCGAACCGAACGCCGCCTGAGCTCCGAGCCCGACGCGCGGGCAGCGCCGTTCCGCCCACCGCGATCGCGGCCAGCCGGGGACCTCGGACCCGTTCGCCTCGAGGAGTTCGAGCGGCGCTTTGCCTCTCGGGCCGGCAGGGCAGGTGGCCGGGGCGAGCGTTCAGCGTGACCCGGCCGCGCGTGGAGCGGTGGGGTCCTGCCCACCCGGATCCCCGTGCTCACGCGCGATGAAGTCCTCGATATCGGCTTGGTCCGCGCGCGAGCGCTCGGCCACCCGCAGCAGGTTGCTCATGGTTGCGACCTCCTCGATCTGCTCCCGGATGAACCACTGCACGAACTGCTCAGAGGTGAAGTCGCCCTCCCCGCGCGCGGTTGCCGCGAGAGCGTTGATCTGCTCGGACACGCGTCGCTCCTGCTCGAGCGCCAGCGCAATTGGCCCGATCACATCCTCGAACCGCGCCCGTGGCGCCTCAACGCCCGGGATCGTGACCTCGCCGTCGGTATCGAGCAGAAACTGGACCATCATCATCGCGTGGTCACGCTCCTCCAGCGCCTGGCGGTAGAAAAAGCCTGCCAGCTGCGGCAGCGCCTCGGAGTCGTAGTAGACAGCGCAGGCGACGTACTGCTGGTGGGCGGCGAACTCGTTGGCGATCTGCGCGTTGAGCTTGGCCGCGAAGGCGGGAGCGGGAGGCATGACCAACATCCTACATTGATCCATTAGGGTGCCCTAACCTTCGCTCCTATGGGCAAGCGCGTGAAGACCAAGAGGCGGTGCTGTCACAGTCAGCCGCGATGCAAGCGCTGCCCCGTCGTCCTTATGCGGCTGGACAAAGCCGGAAAGGTGCAACGCGTCGGCAAGCGCACGTATGTCGTCCAGACGGTGGCCAAACGGGATATGAAGACCGCCCGGCGCTGACCAGCGTCTGAGACGCGGAATGCTCTCGCCACCCCCCCACGCGGGACCGTCTGCCCGCCGGACCGCCAACCGTTCGACTCGGAATCTCGGCGCACCACTTCCCCGCGAAGGCGGGCGAGATCAGTCGGAGACGAGATAGACGACGTCGACGCCAACCGCGGCGTAGACAGGGGCCGCTCGCCGATCGGCGCTGACCAGCGTGCACTTGTGATGCGCCGCAGTCGCGGCGATCAGAGCGTCGTAGAGAGCTCCGCCGCGGATTCCGGCATCGACCGCAGCGCGGAGACCTCGCCGGGTTGCTCCCGGGGGGAGCGCGAGCCAGGTCGTCGGGAAGCGGCGTTCGAGCCAGCCCAGAACGACCGCCGGGGAGAGCCGCTGACCTTCAGGCATTCGGCTCAGAGCGGCCGTGGTCTCGAACGCGACGTGGGCAATCAGCGCAGGCTGATCGGCGGATAGAGCGGCGGCCGCGGCCGCGTGCGCAACGTGCCAGGGTGCCGCGGCGGCGATCGTCACGCTCGAATCGGGAGCGATCAACGCCGGACGCGGTCGATCGCCGCTCGCACGTCCTCAACGGTCAGCGGCACCATCGGCCCGTCGGTGACGATCACGGGACCACCACTGCGATCTTCGATTCGTGCCGGCGCATCGGCCACCGCGAGCTCGATGACGCCGTCGCGAGCGACCACCTCCAGCTCGGTTGGTCCAGTGATGCCGAGTTCTGCACGAAGCGCCTTGGGCACGACCAGCCGGCCCACGGAGTCGATGGCAATCTTCATTCCATAAGATTACCAATAAGGGCGTCCGGAGAGCCAGGCGATCCAGCTTTCTTGCACCATATACGGCTGTCGTGGAATCCTACGTTGCGTGCCCTGGCAACCCGAGTTGTTTTCCGGTCGCGCCTTGGCGCAAATATGGGAGCGCCGCGCGGAGCGGAGCAAGCGCAGAGCCGAGCGCCTCACTGCAGTGCCATATTTTGACGGCTTGATGAGTGGGGAGATCGACGCGCTCATCGGGTCCTTCGCCGGGGAGCCCGAGTTGCATCACCCGGTACGCGGTCGCATCAAGGGCGCCCGTGACCAGGGTCTCGGTACCAATGCTGAACACCACGATCCGTCACCAACCCTCGGGCCGCACGTTGTCACGGCCACGCTGGCCAGGAGCAGGCCGAGACCCAGTGTGAGCAAGCCCGCAGGTCCCGCCGCCACGGCCGCCGTCGCTACGATCGGTCCGATGGCCTTGGCTGCGCCGACGGTTGACGCGAAGTACGACTGGCAGGAGCTGAGTCGGTATCCCTCTGCCAGCACGTATGACAGGTAGATCGCGCAGGCCGAGTGGGCAAGCTCGGCCATCGTGTAGACCCCGACCGCGAGGGTCAGGACGAGGAGCCGTGCCGGCGCCGGGACCAACTCGACGGTAACCACGAGTGCGCAGCAGATGGCCAGCATGATGCCGCTGCCCAGCGCGGCTCGACCGGCGCGTTCGCTGCCTTGGATCCGCCGGGTGACCGAGAGCTGGCACAGCCCGACCAGGGCACTGTTGAGAAAGATCGCGCCGCCGACGCTCCAGGCGGGGACGAGATGCGTCCGCGCCACCCAGAGCGGCAGGGCCACGGACAGCAGAGCAGCATGAATCGTCAGCAGCGCATTGGCGCATCCGAACCGGACGTAGCGAGGGGGTACCTTCTCACCACAGGCCGTAGGCGGGCCGTCGGGCCCGCTCGCGCGAATCCCAACCGGCCGCAATCGGCTGGTCAGTCCGCACGCGATCACGTAGCTGAGGCCGTTCGCCACCGCAATCACGCGCAGGGCGGAGAGGCTGCCGGTCGCCAATGCGACGGCGGCGAGCAGCCCACCGACGCACAGACCGGCGTTCATCGCCGCCTGCATCGCGGCGCGGCACTCGACTTTGGCCGGGCCGAACATCTCGCCGATCAGGGTCGCGGCAGCGGCGGCACACGCCCGCTCAGCTGCGCTGGCGAGACAGGCCACCAGCAGGAACGCGAGGAAGCCGTGCACCAGCGCGAACAGGGCGGCCAGGACTCCCTCGAACACGAGCAGGGCCATCGTCGCGTCGCGTCGATTGTGTGCGGTGACGTAGCGGTCGACCAGGTTTCCGGCCGGGATCGTCAGCAGAGCCCCGACGATCCCGGCGATCAGCAGGCCCGCTCCGATCTCAGCCGCTGACAAGCCGAGTCGCGCAAGGTAGATCACGCGAGCGCTCGTCCACATGCCAGTTCCGAGCATGCTGATGGCGAGGCTCGTCTTCATCAGCGCCAGCCCCGGAGGGCCCGCCAGCACGGAACCGCGCTGACGGGCGATCGTCCTCACGGCGTGTCTGAGCCGAGCCCGGCCATCGCGGGCGTCAGCCCCATCCTGACGGCCAGGTCGATGGAGGACACCTCGAGCAGTCGGCAGAGCGCCCCTCGGCTCTCTGCGGCGGCCATGACAAAGGCGGCGCGGGTGCCATTTGTGTCGAGCTCGGGGATCTCAGTCCCAGGCGGCAGCAGCTGCCCGGCCCGATCGACGCCGGGATGATCCTCGAGGAACGCCTCCGACGAGACCACGCGTTGGATCGTCCCCGTGCCGGTCACGAACTGAACGCCGGCGCAAGCCGGCCCGTCGCTGCGGCGGAGCTCCGGCGGCAGGCCGAATGCCAGCGCGGCCTGCGCACCGTACAAATCGATCCCCAGGCCGAGCCTGAGCAGATCGGGGATCAAACCACCGGCGGGGCGGACCGCGATCTCGATCAGGACGAAGCCGTCCGGGCCGAGGCGGAACTCGGCGTGCACGACGGCGGTCTGAACCCCGAGTGCCCCCACCACCGATTCGGCCGCCCGCGTCAGGGCTGCTGACTGTGCGGCGGTCGTCTGTGCCGGCACGAGGTGGCGGTACTCGACGAAGCGTTGTGGGACGGTGGCTTTCTCGACGATTGCCACCACGGAGGTGGCACCGTGGTGGACGAATGCCTCCACGCTGAATTCGGGGCCCGGGATGAACTGCTCCAGGATCGCCTGCCCGGAGAATGACCATCTCAGAGCCCTGGGGAGTGCGGCCGCGGCTTCGGCGACGGAGCCGACCTGAAAGACCGCCGTGCTGCCGGCGCTGTCAGCGGGTTTGAGTACTGCGGCGCCCGGATTCACGCGGAAGAACTCGGCGATGTCGTGCTCGTCTCGCACCGCCGCGAAGCGCGGTCCGGGAAGCTCGGTTGCCGCGAGCCTGCGCCGAAGTGCGATCTTGTCGCGAGCCAGCATCGCGGCGGTCGAACCCGGGCCTGGCAAGCCGGCGTCCTGCGCGGCGCAGGCGGCCGTGACGGTGCAGAACTCCGCGAGGGTCACGACTCCGTCTGCCGTCGAGGCGAGCCGACCGAGCCGGCCTGCGCTGGGCGCTGCGTTGTCCCATACGTTGAGCTCGAGACGTCTGGCGGCCGGACCGTCACGTTCCCCAGCGTGTTGGTCGACCAGCGTCACCTCGATGCCCAGCTCCGCCCAGGAGGCCAGCGCTGACTCGCGCATGTCCCAGGTCCCCAGCACCAGCAGCCGACGGCCGGCAAGCTCCGACGCGTGCATCGTCACGCGTGGGCGAGCTGACATTGCCGGTCGCGGAGCTCCGCCGGGCGGAGCGTGGTCGGAAGCACGACCATGTGCTCGTCGAACCAGCTCACCGCCTCATGACTGGCGGCGCGGAAGTCCGACAGCGTTTCCGTTCTCAGCATCACCTGCCCGACACGGCCGATCGTGTCAGTGACCGCGCTTCCCATGTGGAAGCCGGTCGGCAGTTCGATGCGGGCGTACTGGACCGACGGCCGGCGCATCAGTTCCTTCCCGGTCGGGCAGGCGAGGAGGATTCCCTCCCGCTGGGGCAGGAAGGTGGCGCCGACGACGCCGGGCCGTACGGCGACCTCGAGCTCCGGGGTCACGCCGGCGGCCAGACGGAGCGCGGCGTCGCCAAGATCGAGTGAGAACTTGTGATCAATCTCCTCGTGTGTGAGCCCCCCACCTCTTCTCGCGGCGCACTCACTGAACCAAACCGTCTCGGTGCTCGTTTGGCGGAACAGCTCCATGTGGAACACGCCGTTTCGTAGCCCCAACGCGTTGAGGGCGGCCCGGACGGTGGGAGTCACCTGCTCGTAGACGCGAGCGTGCGCGTGTGGGTCCAGCTTGTACGTCTGCATCCGCTGTTGGGCCAGAATCGTGAGCAGGCACGGCTGCTCGTAGTGTCCCAGCGCCAGGAACGCCAACTCGCCGTCGACCATCACGCCGTCCGCGGTCATCTCCTGACCCGCGATGAACTCCTCGAGGATGAAGGTTCGCTGGCGGGTTGGGGCCGAGCGGGCACGCTGGACGGCAGCGGTCAGCTCACCACGATCGTTGATCACCGATGTGAGAGCCGTGCCGGCTCCCGCGACGGGCTTGAGCACGGATCGCGGGAAGAGGTCCACCTGTGCCGGGTCCAGCGCGTGAATGTCATCGATCAGGATGGTGCGGGCCACGCGAATCCCGGCCTCCCTGACCACCTGCTTTTGCAACGACTTGTCGCGGAAGCGGAGCACCGTGTCGACATCTGGCCCGTCAACCCCCAGAGCTCGGGCGACCACCGCCGCGCAGACCAGTGCGCGTTCGTCGGTTGTCTGGACGAAGGCGATGCGCTCCCGTAGCCCGGCGGTGCGGGCGAGTCCGGTGAGCACCGACTCGGCGCAGCTCTGATCGTCGACGATCAGCGTGTGCGCCCAATCGGGCACGGGATGCAGCCCGAAATCGCGCGCGCCAGCTCCGACGACGACGATCGCATCGAGCTGCAGACGCCGACAGGCGCGCAGGATGTAGGGGTCAACTCCGAGGAACAGCCCGGCCCGAGGTACGGTCATGTCAGCACTCCTTCGTTGATGAGTTCGATTGATGCGGCGAGGTGTCGAATGTGGGCGGGTGTGGCTCCGCAGCACCCACCGGCGATCGAGAGCGAGAAATCACCCATGAGCCCGGTGAGCGCGATCGCGAACCCGACTGATCCCAAAGACGCGGGCAAGGGCGTCGTCGTCAGCGAGTCCGCTTCCGAGCGATTTTCGATGTTGGGATAAGCGCCGATCGGCAGGCCGCACGATTGCAGCGCCACCAGCGCCCGCTGAGTGACCGCGAGGTCGCAACAGTTCACCAGGACGGCCTCCGCGCCGGCGCGAGCGACCGCCGCCGCGGCGTCGGCCAACGACTCTCCAGAGAGCAGCCGGGCGTCCGCGCCGGCGACGAAGCTCACCCACGACGCCAACCCGTGGCGACGGGCGGCGCGGGTGGCGATGACGGCCTCCCGGATACAGTTCATCGTCTCGATCAGCGCCAGCTCAACGCCAAGCTGCGCGAGCAGTGATGCGAAGAAGCAGTGCTCCGCCTCGAGCGTGAGATCGTCCGGAACGGCGGACGGGTCGTAACAGTCCTCGACCGGCGCGACGGATGCGGCAACGACAGCCGTGCCACCACGCTCGGCGACCGCCTGATCGGCCAGGTCCACCGCAACCCGGGTCAGGCGTTCGGCCGCGCTCGGGCCGGCGCCGACGCGCCGTAGCGCTCGCAGGTTCGTCCGGAACGTGTTGGCCGTGATCACATCCGCGCCCGCCTGCAGGAACGCGGAGTGACACTGTGCCACGGCCGCGCGCCCCTGCGTGGTCAGCAGCGCCTGTGCACTCCAACGGGGTGCTTGCATGGCGATCCCCGCGCAATGAAGCTCCGTCGCCAGGCCGCCGTCGAGCACGACGCAGGTCTCGCGTTCGAGCAGGTCAGGCAGGTGACTCATGCGAGCACCAACTCGCGAGCCAGATCGGATTCGTTGACGCTCGCGCGCTCCCGTGTGAACATGTTCCAGAACCCGTCGACCAGACGGTCCGGCATCACCAGCACTTTCTGGGCTGGGTACGGCTTCGGACTGGTAGTCCCGATGCCAAACGGATCGCCGGTGGCCTCGAGATGAGGCCCGTAGTAGAACCAGCAGATCTGAGCCGCCGATTCGGCCAGAACGACGGGAGCGACTTCGGTGGAATACATCGTCAAGTGGCTCATCACTGCGCAGAGCTCGCCCTCGATGCGGAAGGTGTTCGGGTGCATGACGTGGCCGAACAGGTCATGGACCGCTCGGAACAGATCGTTGTAGGTGAACGTGATCCCGTCCACCGAATAGTCAGACGCCACCAGCATCGGGTGGTCACCGCAATCGAGGTCGTCCACCGACCGACCCGGGCCGGGCCCGTGCCCGCTTGCGGTCAGATAGACGTAGAGGACGTGCTCTCGCACGACGCGCGCGCGGAGCTCATGCGAGCTCTTATACGGCTGGCCGGCTTCCAGCCACGGCCGGACCGAGAACCCGGCGGCGAGCAAAGCGTCAAACTGGTCCTCCGTTTCGCGTTTGAAACTCTCGTACAGGTCTCGCTCCCTGGCATCGGCCCCGTCCAGCGGGGAAGCGTCATACCAGCGAGCCACCTCGCGGCAGTAGGACGGCGCGAGACGAAAACCACCGTGGCCCCAAGCGATGCGATGCTTGAGCGCATCTCCGATTGCGAGTGACAGGATTGTGTCGAGCGAAGTCACCCGCACATCGTGCCCGTCGTTCCCAACCCGATATAGGCACCCTAGGGGTGAGTCGAGTTCCCCCTTTCCACACCGGAACAACTGTGCATCAACTCGATCACGACGATCCGGTCCCGACCGGCCGGTGGCCGGGGGCGAGCTCGTTGGTCGTCTGGGTCTAGGACGCCGTCCTCAGACTGGGCTCAAGATCCACGTCGTGGAAGAACCCCGAGCGGTCACCGGCCTCCCAGGCTTCCCGAAGTCCGGGTGCGCCCAGGTCCCAGTCGGGACGAATCTCGCGCGTCGCCTCACGAAGATCGCGCCAAAGGTCGTCGATCGACGGCCTGCCCCAGAACCAGTAGCCGTTGTAGACGCTGTGGATCACGAGCCCGGGCTTGAGCACGAGGGTGTGCGGGATCATCGGATCGTGATATGGGTCGGTGTACTCCTGGATGTCGAGGTCCTTCTGCACCTTGCGTCCGGCGTCGGACAGGAACGTCCACTGGGCGCCGACCGAGGCGCGGAATTCGCGGGTTTCGACGATGTTGTCGGTCGAGATCGTGACGATCCGGGTGTAGGCGACCGCGATCTTCGAGTACGCGGCGGCGAGCTCGAGGTGTTGCTGGTGGTCCTTGGGACAGAAGTGGCCGCGCGAGAGCACAAGGATCAGCGGGTCGTTGCCCTGGAGCTCGCTCAGCCTGCGCCGAGTCTTGCCGTGGTCGGTCAGCTCATAGTCGGGGAAGATCCCGCCCGCTGCGATGTCGGTCCGCACGGTGTACTCCTCTTTCGTTCTCGGGTGATGCACATCGGTACCGGCATCACGGTCGCACTCCGGACGTCCCGTCGCGCCCGTTGGATGCCTGGTCGACGCCCTGGCCTGCGTGTCCCCGCATCAGCTGCACAAACGGGGAGGCGTGTGCCGGCTTTCCTGGACCGATGGCGAGGCAGACCGGGGCAGTGACCAGGGCATGCACGGGCGCGAATGGTCGCGCAACGCGCGACCGTGCTCTCAACCGCAAACCATGGAGGTCACGATGAGCAGCACTGATGTGACGAGCAGCGACGCGAGCGGGATCACGGGCGTCAGGAACCTCGACGCGAAGCTGGAGGTGCTCGTCATCCCCGTCTCGGATGTCGACCGCGCGAAGGAGTTCTACGGAAGCCTCGGCTGGAGGCTCGACGCCGACGTCGCCGCCGGTGAGGACTTCCGCTTGATCCAGTTCACGCCTCCGGGCTCCGACTGCTCGATCCAATTTGGCACGAACCTCACGTCGGCCACGCCCGGCTCGGCCCAGGGCCTGTACCTGATCGTCGCCGATGTCGGGACGACGCGCGACGAGCTCATCGCCCGCGGTATCGAGGTCAGCGACGTGTTCCACGAAGGGACACCAGGCGCTCGGTTCCATCCCGCAACGAACGGTCGCCTCAGCGGCCCTGCGCCGGATCGCGGCAGCTACCGCTCGTTCGCCTCGTTCAGCGATCCCGACGGCAACAGCTGGCTGCTCCAGGAAGTGACGACGCGGCTGCCCGGCCGTGTCGACGCGGCGACGACGTCCTTCGCCTCGACCGGCGATCTGGCGAACGCGCTTCGCCGCGCCGAGGCCGCCCACGGCGAGCACGAGAAGCGCACCGGCAAGGCGGATCCCAACTGGCCCGACTGGTACGCCGAGTACATGACGGCGGAGCAATCGGGCGAGGAACTGCCCGCGTGAGCGACAGCGACGTGACAGTCCTCGGCCTGAATCCCAAATCGGTACCATTATGGGATGAGCAAACAGATCGCGGTGCGACTGCCCGACGACATAGTCGCATTCGTCGACGCACAAGTCTCCGCAGGCAACGCCTCCAGCCGAGCCGTGGTCGTCAGCAGAGCGCTCGAGCGGGAGCGTCGACGAGCGATTGCCGCCCGAGATGTAGCGATCCTGGCTGAGGCTGGCCACGACGCCGACATGCAGAGCCTCGCTGAGCACGTGGCCGACACGCCGCTCGAACTCGGCTAGTGCGCCCGATTCATACGGCGCAGCTCGACAAGTCCCGACCGGTCCTGGTACTGACGCGCGAGCTCGTGCGACCCCACCTCGCGCGGGTGACGGTCGCGCCGATCACAACCACCGTGCGGGGACTATCGACTGAGGTGCCGGTTGGCAGCGCCAACGGCCTGCAAACCGACGGCGTCGTCAGCTGCGACAACATCGTCACGGTGCCGACCACCGCGCTCGGGCGTCAAATCGGGTTCCTGCTCCCCGCCCAAGAGGACGCGCTCACCGCCTCCATCCACGCGGCCTTCGACCTGGACTGAGGACCGCCCGCGCCCCATCGCCTGGCGGCCGAAGGAACTGTGGCGCGGCGCGGTCGACGGGGGTGGCAGACCAATGTCGGCGCTACTGTGAGTTCAGGTATGTGATGACGGCGAGCACGCGTCTGTGATCATCGGTGGATGGGGGCAGGCCCAGCGTGCCGAAGATGTTCTTGATGTGCTTCTCGATGGTGTGTTCGGTGACGAACAGGCGCTCCGCGATCGCGCGATTGGAGCGGCCTTCGGCGATCAGGGCGAGCACCTCGCGTTCACGATCGGTGAGGTGCGCGAGCGGGTTGTCAGCTTGCCGGCGTCGGCCGACGAGCTCGCCGACGACTGCTGGGTCGAGTACGGAGCCTCCGTTCCCGACGCGGTTGACGCTGAAGGAGAGCTCGTTGAGGTCGGATACGCGCTCTTTGAGCAAATAGCCGACGCCATCGGTCCCCGCGGCAAGTAGTTCGAGGGCGTAGCGGGGGTTGACGTGTTGGGAGAGGACGAGGATTCCGATCGCGGGCCACCGCTCGCGGATGGCTTTGGCCGCGCGCAGTCCTTCGTCGGTATGCGTCGGAGGCATCCGAATGTCAATGATCGCGACATCCGGCTGGGTGCGCTGCACCAGCTCGAGGAGAGCCTCAGCGTCGGGGGCGAGCCCGACGACCTCGAAGCCGGCTTCGGTGAGCAGGCGGGAGAGGCCTTCGCGCAGGATGACCGCGTCGTCGGCCAGTGCTACGCGCATGGGATCTCGGCTCGTAGTGTCGTGCCCCGGCCTGGCGGGCTGGAGATCATGAATCGCCCACCGAGCGCCTCGATGCGGTCGGCGAGGCCGCGCAGTCCCGAGCCGCCGGTGGGGGTGGCGCTGCCGATGCCGTCGTCGCCGATCTCGATGATCAGGCGTTGACCTCGGTAGGACGCGAAGACGCGGATCTCGCTGCCGTGGGAGTGCTTGGCGGCGTTGCTCAGCGCCTCGCTGACCATGAAGTAGGCGGTGGTCTCGATCTGGTCGGGGAGGCGCCGATCGATGGTCACGTCAACACGTGTGGGAAGCCCGGCGCGGCGGCACAGCTCGTCGAGGGCCGCCGGGAGCCCGCGCTCGGTGAGGAGCGGGGGGTTGATGCCGTGGGTCAGCTCGCGCAGTTCGGCGAGTGCGAGTGCGAGCGCTGCTCGGGTCTCGCGCACGAGGGGTTGGGCGGCTTGCGCCTGGTCCGGGAGCTTGGTCTCAAGCAGCCCGAGCGACATCGCGATCGACACGAGCCGCTGCTGGGTACCATCATGCAGGTCGCGCTCGATCCGCCGCCGCTCGGCGTCGGTCGCCGTCACCAGCCGCGCGCGCGAGGACTGTAGCTCGACCAGCCGAGCGCGCAGCTCGGCCTGAAGGCGCTCGTTCTCCAGCGTCAGGCTCGCGGCCGCGCAGACGGACCGCACGAGCTCGGCATTGTGCTCGAGCACGGGATCGTGCAGCAGCACGGCGATTGGCTGTCCGTCGCGCGCGACGAATGTCGAGCTCCTCCCGCTGTCGTCGTCCGGGAGCTTGACGGGCTTACCGTCGCCGTCGACGTAATGCTTCTCGGGCGGGAACCAGAACGCGAGCTGCAGCGACGGGTCCCCGAGGGCGCGGGCGAGCGCCTCGCGCAGGTCGACGGAGGCACCCGCCCCGCCCAGCTCGATGACGAGCCCCGCAACCATTCCGCGCGCCAGCCGCCGCTGCAGGAACACGAACAGCACCGCGACCGGCACCGTCGCCATCAGCGTGAAGTACACGTTCGCGGGAAGCGCGCCCAGCGGGTCGCCGAACAGGTCGAGCACGACCGTCACGCCGAGCGCGGCGAGCGTGGCGCATCCCGCCACCAGCACCGGCGCGACCGCACGCCGCTGAGCTGCGCCCGCCCGCAGCCAGCGGCTGATGAGCATCGTGATGACGGCGACGATGAGCGGGAACCCGATCAGGCGTTGGAGGGCCAGCCAGTTCCTCGCCTTCTGATTGTCGTGGACGATCTGCAGGAGGTTGGTCGAACAGCCCGGGCAGTGCAGCCCCGCCTTGTTGCCGTACAGCATCGCCACCACCTGGAGGCCGACACCGACGACACCCCCACCCACCACCAGCCAGCGGTCGAGCCGACCCGGCAGCCAACCGGACGGGAACGAGAGCAGCAGATACACCAACCCGAAGATCCACACCGCCTGGACGGCCAGTCCGATCGTGTTCAACCACGGTGGCGTGGCGTCCACCAGCAGCTCGGCAAACCAGGCAAAGCCAGTGAACACCATGATCTTCCCCACCCGGTTCTCCGGCCGAGCTCTCCACGAGGCAAGCCCGCAGCCCAGCAGAGAGGCGCCTACCAGCAGGGTGAGCACCGGGCCGGGTTCGGTCAGGCGACCGGGCGGCTGGTGCGCTGCCAGCCAGACCGCGCCGGCGCCCGCCAGCACTCCGGCAGCCGCCAGCAGCGACAGCTTCGCCTTCATAGCGGAGGATTCTGGCGTCACGAGATCACCCGGACCTATCCACATGTTCCTCGCCGGTGAAGCGTCGCGCAAACATCCCAGAGCACAGGCGGGCCCGCGAGAGACGCACCGGCATCGGTCACTGCACCGCGATGGCGGCGAGCATGTCGAGCTTGGCGGCCCGGCGGGCCGGCCAGCTGGCGGCGGCCAGCCCGAGCACAGCAGCGAGGACCAGGAACCCGACCAGGCTGGCCGACGGGATGGCGATCTCGGTGATGCCCTGCTGTTTGAGCGATGCCGCGAAAGCGACGCCGAGCGCGGTCCCGATGATGACGCCGATGACCGCGCCGAACACAGCAATGATCACGGCCTCGGATCGGATCATCGTCCGGACCTGGCGGCGTTTCATCCCCACTGCCCGGAGCAGGCCGAGCTCGTGGGTGCGCTCGAACACCGACAGCATCAGGGTGTTCACGATGCCGATCAAGGCGACGATGATCGCGAGGGCGAGGAGGACGTAGATGAGTCCGAGCTCCTGGTTGACCGTGGCCTGCTGGGATTGCTCGAACTGGGCGCGCGACTGCACCCCGACGTTCGGGTAGACGCTCAGGTAGTTGTTGATGGCCTTCTCGACGTGCCCCGCGCCTGGCTGCGTGCTGATGAGGACGGCGATCGGCAGCGGATTGTGGAAGTGGGAGAGGAAAAAGCCGGCACCCACCACGTAGCTGCCGATCAGTGGGTTGGCCTTGAAGATCCCGCCGATCCTGATCGTCGTGGAGCCGGTCTGGGCGAAGGTGACCGGTACCACAGACCCCACCGCGAGATGCTGGGAACTCGCCGTGGAGGTGTCGATCAGCAGCTCGCCGGCGGCGAGGGCGGGAGCGCCGCTCCCGGCGGTGATCGCCAAGTTGACCGTCCGCGGGAGATCGGCCGCGGTCACGGCGTCCAGGCTCGATGGCGAGCCTCGGAGCTCGAACTGCCCCTTGTACACATTCGTGACCGTCGACACCCCCGGGATCCGGGAGACGTCGCCGGCGACTGAGGTGCTGAACCCGGAACTGGGTCCGGTGATGATGTCCTCGGCGGTGACGGCGCTTTCGAGATTGGTTTTCGCCGATTGCGAGAGCGATGCGCCGAGCACCGCGATCGCCGAGACGAGCGCGATACCGACCATCAGGGCGGCAGCGGTCTGGGCGGTCCGGCGCGGGCTGCGCATCGAGTTCTCTCGTCCCAACCTTCCCGGGATCCCGAGCAGGGCGGCCAGCGGGCGCCCCAGGGCGCCTGACATCGGCCGCGCCACGATCGGCGCCAGCTGGCCGGCAGCGATGAACACGGCCGCGGCGCCGAGCCCGACCAGTGTGATCGCCGGCGCCGTCAGCCCAGCCACCAGGGCGGCCACGCCACCGGTCGCCGCGAGGCCGCCGATGGTGACCCGCCGGCGCAGCGACTCCCCCTGCTCCTCGCGGCTCTCCACCAGCGCCGCCACCGGTGCGATCCGCACGGCGCGCCGGGCCGGGCCGATCGCCGACACGACGGTTACCCCGACCCCAACCGCCAGCGCGAGCACGACTGTGCGGGCCTCGAACACGAGGGGCGCTGAGGGCAGCGCCACCCCGAACGCTCCCAGCAACGCCTTCAGGGCGACCGCGGCGAGCACGCCCAGCCCAAGACCGACCAGGGAGGCGGCCAGTCCCACAAGGACGGCCTCGCCCAGCACCGACCACAACACCTGGCGGCGGCTGGCTCCAACCATGCGGAGTAGCGCCAGCTCCCGGGTCCGCTGTCCGACGGTGATCGAGAACGTGTTGAAGATGGTGAACGCGCCGACGAACAGCGAGATCAGCGCGAACACCAACAGCGCCGTGGAAAGGAACGACAACGCGTTGCTGACCGCGCTGGAGAGCTCGCTGGCGACCGTTTGCCCGCTGACCACCTGCACGCCCGGCGGGAGGACCCTGGCGATCGCCCGTTGGAGCCGGACGTTATCTGCACCGGGCTTGGCGAGGACGTTGATCGTGTCGTAGTGCCCGCGCGTGTTGAACAGCGCCTGTGCGGTCGGCAGGTCAAAGCCGGCGAGCGTCGCTCCGGCCAGGTTGTCGGCGGTGCCGAAGGTCACGATGCCGGTGATGGTGAAGCTCTGGGGCGGGCCGCCCGAGAGCACGCGCACCCGGTCGCCGAGTCGGAAGTGGTACTTCGTCGCCGTCCCCTTATCCATCACCACGTCATCGGCGGCGGTGGGAGCACTGCCCTCGACGAGCCGCAACGACGACAGCTGCCGCTCGGGGTCAAACGAGAACCCCAACGCCGAGCCGGCGCCGCCGATCGCGTTCCCGTCGGACACGAACTGGGCGTAGCCGCTGACCGACCCATCGACATCGGCAACCCCGGGCAGGCGGCGCACCACCGTGGCGAGCGACGCTGGGATCGGCTTACGGTCGGCGGTGCCGTTGGCGGCGGCCGCGGTGTCGTTGTTGAAGGCCGCCGTCCCGCGGACCTGGAAGCTGACGTGCTGATATGCGGTGCCGATCAGCGTGTCGAACGTGTGGTTCAGCGTGTCGGTGAGAACCAGCGTCCCGGTGACGAATGTCACTCCGAGCACGATCGCCAGCGCGGTCAGCGCCAGACGCAGCTTCCGGACGAGCAGGCCCCGTACCGTGATCTTCCTCATCGCTAGCTCCCCAGCTTCATCATCTGCGTCAGCACCAGGTCGGCCGTCGGCGAGACCAGCTCGCCCACCACCCGGCCGTCGGCCAGGAACACGACCCGATCGGCGTACGCCGCCGCGCGCGGATCGTGGGTGACCATCACGATCGACTGCCCGTGCTCGGCGACCGCGTCGCGCAGGAAGGCCAACAGCTCGGCGGACGAGCTCGAGTCGAGGTTGCCGGTGGGCTCGTCGGCGAAGATCAGCTCGGGGCGGCGAATCAGCGCCCGGGCACAAGCAACCCGCTGCTGCTGGCCACCGGACATCTCGCTCGGACGGTGCGACAGCCGATCGGCGATGCCGAGCGCTTGGACCAGATGGTCAAACCACGCCGGGTCGACCTTCACCCCGGCGAGGTCGAGCGCAAGCGTGATGTTCTCGGCTGCACTGAGCGTCGGGACGAGGTTGAACGACTGGAACACGAAGCCGATCCGATCCCGTCGCAACTCGGTCAGATCTGCATCATCGAGCCGCCCGATCTCCTGATCTCCCACGAACGTGCGGCCCGACGTCGGTATATCCAGCCCCGCCAGGCAGTGCATCAGCGACGACTTCCCCGAGCCCGAAGGGCCCATCACGGCGGTAAAGCGGCCCCGTTCGAACTGGACATTCACCCCGTCCAGGGCCCGGACAACGGCGTCACCCTCACCGTAGGACTTCGTCAAATCAGCAGCGCGCGCGGCTGGTGATGCTGGCCCCCCGTCGCTTGTGATATCAGAGCTGGGAACGGTGATCGTAAACATGGAGCTTCTTTCTGGGATCGCTCGCTTTGACCGCGTGAACACAGACTGAACGCTGCCCGGCGCTCTGACCAGCCGGACACCACGTATCTTGCGAGGTACAGCTAGCCCTACCACGACGCGCCTAAAGCGCGGCGCTGACAACCTCAAACCCCCTCCGACGGCGGGGATGCCCGCGCGACTTGGCTCGAGCCAAACTCCGAGGCCGAACGGACAGCACGGCAGTTCACGCTAGCGGGCGCGCCAACCTCAGAAGACGATCAGCGCCCGGCCGCGCAGGCCGCCTGCCGCCATCGCCCGGTGGGCCTCAGCGACCTGCTCGGGAGCGTAGGTCCCCGCCACCCGGAGCGCCAGGCGTCCGTCCGATGCCAGCCCCCGGAGACGCTCCAGCCAATCGACGCGCTGCAGCGCCCTGGAAACCATGACCGTGACGATCCTGATCTCGCGCTCGGGCTCGCTCCCGTCCCAGCCGCGAACGACGGCCAGTCCGCCGCCATCGCGGATCGCCCCGAACGCCGCGCGGTTGAGCAGCGCGGTGTCGTACACCCCCGCCACCCCCTCCGGGACGACATCGCGCACTGCGCGCGCGAAATCGTCTGAGCGCGGGATGACGGTGTCCGCGCCGAACCCGCGCACCAGCTCCTGATCCCGCGGCTGGGCGTCGGCGATCACCCGCAGGCCGCGCTGACGCGCCAGTCCGATCACATAAGACCCCAGCAGCCCCGCGCCGCCGCTCACCGCCAGGGTCTCACCCCCCGACAACGCAAGCTCCTCGAGCCCAAGCATCGCCGTCAGGCCGTTCATCGGCAGGGTCGCCGCCTGCTCCAGCCCGGCGCCCGCGGGGATCGTGACCACCGAGGCGGCCGCGACGACCAACAGCTGCGCCTGCGCGCCCCCCTCGGGGCGCCGCGGCGAGACCGCGGCCATCACCTCGTCGCCGACTGCGAGGCGATCCACGCCCGGGCCGACCGACTCGACTACGCCCGCAGCGTCCATCCCCGGCGTCCACGGCCGGGGGACCTCGCCGCCGCCACGCTGGCGAAATCCGATGTCGGTCGGGTTGACCGCCGCCGCGTGCACCGCGATCCGCACCTCCCCGTCCGCGGGCTCGCGCACCGAGCGGTCAATCACCTCCAAGACCTCCGGCCCACCGGGCCGGGTAATGCCGATCGCCCGCGCCATTCGCGCAGCCTAGCCGACGGGACGGCGCAGGGACTAGTCTCCGGGGATGTCCCGAGACCGCGCGCGGGCAACAGAGCTCGCGGCCCATGCACTGGCATGGACGCGGCGGCCGCAGGAGCTCATCTGCGACCGAATCGAGCCCTGGGAGCATGGGACGGTCTACCGCATGAGTCGGTACCCCACCTACTTCGATTTCAACCTCGTCCGGGTGCAGGACGATCCCGGTATGAGCGTCGAGACGCTGATCGAGTTCGCCGACGTGGCGCTGGCCGGACTCGAGCACCGGCGAATCGACTTCGACTCCGCAGACGTCGCCGAGCCGCTGCGCGCCGAGTTTCACGCAGGCGGCTTCAAGAGCACCCGCTTGGCGTGGATGCACTTCCAAGGCCCCCAGCCCGATGGCACCGAAATCCCCGTCACCGAGGTCACCTACGACGCCGTCGACCCTCTGCGGATCATCTGGCATCAGGAGGATTTTCCTGGCCGAGACGACTCGGAACACCACGCCCACGCGCGGGAGGTCAGGCTCGCGCTCGGCACTCGGTCGCTGGCGGTATACGAAGATTCGCGCCCCGTTGCGTACGCGTCGCTCGACCTCGGCGACGACGAGCTGGAGATCGGCGCTCTCTACGTCCTTCCCGAATACCGCGGAGCCGGCCGCGGAACGGCTTTGACCCAGACCGCAATTGCGGCGGCCGGCGACGTGGAGCATCTCTGGATCTGCGCCAACGACGAGGGCCGACCGAAGCAGCTGTACGCCCGCCTGGGCTTCCGGCCGGTCCTTACCACGACGCAGTTCCTACGGCTCCCCTGACACTATCCCCAGAGCCCAGAGCGGTTGGCCGGTCAGGCAACACGGGACGGGCGCGGAGGCATCCTCCGGTTTGCCAAGCCGATTTCCGCCGTCTCATGTCCACGACCCCACTCGCCGACCAGTCCCTTCGTCCGCGCCCCAAGCGCGCCGCGCCAAGGTTTCGAGCATGCTTTCTCGCTCGGATGCCGTCTCGGCGACCCGTGCTGGGAGGCGTTGGCGGCGCGTGCCATCGGGCTGGTTCACGAGGCGCGCGGCGAGCTCACGTTCGCGCTCGAACGCCTCCGCGATGCCGCCCAGCGGGCGGTGCGGGTCTCGGACCCGTACCTCTGGGTGCATGCGTACAGCCTGGATGCGCTCGCCACCGTCGCGATCGCTGCGGGCGCGGATGATGCCGCTGAGGTGGTGGACGAGCTCGAGCGGATCGCCGCCCGCTCTGACATGCGCGAACTCATCGTCCGTGCCGCGTTGCACCAGGCGGATCTCGGCAATCGCGCCGGGATCGAGGCTGCCCGTGGGCCGCGGCGCAAACCACGGGGCATATTTTGCTCCTTACTTCGGCTCACGGGACTGGACGGCAGCTACGGGCCGGACCCAAGCGTTTCGGCCACTACCTGTCGGCGGGTGGCGGGGTCGGTCGCCTCTGCCCACGCCAGCAGCCACAGCGCGCCCAGCTGCGCCTCGGGTAGGACAAGCGTGTCGATGTACTCCTCGATGCGATCGAACGAGGCGCCGCTGTCGATCATCCGGTTTACCGCGTGATGCTCGTCAGTCAGCATCCGGGTCCCTCGCGCGCGTTGGACATGTCGACCTCCAAGGTTTGGTTGACCTCGGAAGTCAGGTTCCGCAGCCAGCTCACCGGGCCGACCTCGCAATGGATGCCCTCCAACATCGACACTACCGCGCACGTCAAGCCGACCGAGAGTTCTCGCTCAGCGACGGCCATACAGCTGGCGATGGTTAAGTCGCGGTTACCGCGAACAGGGGCCAGTGATCGGCTGAGGTGAGCGGGTAGGAGCCGCGGGGCGTGAACGTGATTCCGGATCCGACGACGAGGTCTTTGACCGTGCGCGAGACCAGGATCTGGCCGGCGTCCGCGCGGGCCGCGACGCTTTCGGCGATCTTCACGGAGGTGCCGGCGATGTCCTCGCCGACGGGTTCTACTTCGCCGGTGTGGATCCCGGCGCGCGATTGAATGCCGTGGGCGGCAGCGGATTCACGGATCGCTGCTGCGCACCGTATTGCTTGGCCGGGGGCGTCGAAGGTGGCGAGGATTGTGCCTGGGGTGCTCGTGCGCATGCGGCCGCGGTGGGACCGTACGTGGTGCAAGGCCTCGCGGTCCCCCCTCCCGTGAGTGAGCAGGATCGTTGTGAGAACGCGGGTGTGTTCAGTCGTGGGCGGTGTTGTGGCGAGGAAGTCTTCGATCTCGGCGAACAGCGCGTCGAGCTCCTCGCGTTCGACGAACCGCAGAACGTGGTCGCCGGGCTGCTCGAAGTACGCGCTGGTATTCGAGTGTCGCGTCCTGTCGCAGGATCCGCGCCTCGAGCTCGCGCAGCCCCGGTCCGGGCTCGATCCCGAGCTGGTCCACCAGCGTGGAGCGCAGCTCGCGGAACGCGCGCAGCGCGTCGGCCTGGCGCCCGGAGCGGTAGAGCGCCAGGAGCCGCTGCTGCCAGAACCGCTCGCGCAGCGGGTGGTTCGTGGTCAGCGACTCGAGTTGCGCGATCGTCTCTCGGTGCCGGCCACCGGCCAGCAGCGCATCCATCCTCGACTCCAGCGTGCCGAGGCGTTCCTCCTCCAGCCGTGCCTGCTCCGCGCCGGCGAACGGCACGCCGTCGATATCAGCCAGCGCCGACCCGCGCCACAACGACAGCGCCTGGTCGAGGACCCGAACGGCCGTTGCCGCATCCCCGCCAGCCAGCGCGTCACGTCCACTAGCGGCGAGCTGCTCGAATCGCCACAGGTCAAGCTCACCGGCCGCGACGCGCAGCACATACCCGGGCGGGCGAGTCTCCAGGCGGTCGGCCTCCTGCACCGCGCGAAGCGCCTTTCGCAGCTCTGAGAGCCGGACCTGGAGGTTGGCAGCGGCCCGGTCGGGAGCAAGTTCCGGCCATAGCTCGTCCATCAGCCGATCCGCGGCGACCACACGATTCGCGTTCACCAGCAGCAACGCCAGCACCGCCCGGGTCCGCGAGCCGCCGACTGACAGCGACCGCCCACCAACAGTGACCTCCGAAGGACCCAGGACGTGGAACTCCACCGTGTGCCTCTCATCGGCGAGCGGCGCCGGACGGCGCCCGGCGCGCCGGCGAAAGCGTACCCAACCCGGTAAGTGGGCGGTAATCCGCACGTGAGTGCGCCGAAACGTCCGCAGGCCAGGCTACGTCCCGACCTAGGAAGACCGAGGAGGCACCATGATCACAACCCACACCACCCTGACGGAAGGCTCGCCCTCAAATCCCGGGCAGCCGACGGATGCGGAACGAGCCGCCGCGCCAACGCTCCTGCGAATGATCTGGGGAATCCACATCTCGCGCTGCGTGTACGCGGTAGCCGAACTCGGGATCGCCGACCTCCTCGCCAATCGCCCGATGAGCTCGGCCGAGCTGGCCACAGCCACCGACACCCACGAGCCATCGCTCTACCGGGTCCTTCGCGCGCTCGCCGCGCTCGGTGTATTCGAAGAGCACAACGGCCGCCGTTTCACCTTGACCGTAGTCGGTGAGCGACTGCGTAGCGGCGCTCCGGCCGGCATGCGGTCATGGGCCGTGTTCCTCGAGGCGCTCGGCGGCGTACGGCCATTCGAGCACATCCTCGAAACGATCAAAACGGGAAGGTCGGGACGTGAGATCGAGTTCGGGAACGATGTATTCGAATTCGTCGCGGAGAACCCGGAGGCGGCCACCAGCTTCGACGCGGCGATGTCCGAGCGCACAGCCGCGTACGCACCCAGCGTCGCCGACGCCTACGACTTCTCCGACACTCGTACGGTCGTCGACGTCGGCGGCGGCACGGGAACCCTGCTGGTGGAGATCCTGCGACGCCACGCCCACCTGAGCGGACTCCTGTTCGAGATTCCGACCGTCGCCGCCCGCGCTGACGCGGTGCTCGATGCAACCGACATCGCCGATCGCTGCGGAGTGCTCGCCGGGGACTTCTTCGACCGCGTCCCTGAGAACGCGGACTGCTACGTGCTGGCAAACGTGATCCACGACTGGAGCGACGCTCGAGCGACCGAGATTCTCCGCAACTGCCGTCAGGCGATGCCAAGTGCCGGCCGGATTCTGATCGTTGAGCGACTGATCCCCGAAAACAGGTCCGATCCAGTCCCCACTCTGCTCAGCGACATCAACATGCTCGTGCTCACCGGAGGTCAGGAACGCACCAACGCCGAGTACGGCAGGCTCCTCCACCACGCCGGCCTTAGGCTCGGGAATGTCCAGCCGGTCGCGTTCCCCTACGGCGTGATCGAGGGCCTCGCTGAGTGAGCCCGGCTCGAGGTAAAGGGCCGAGGAGCGAGCTGCGGAGGCCAGCCTCAGCACTCATGGAGGCGCACCAGCGAGGTGCGAGCGCAGGAACTCGCCTGCGCTAGTGAGGGCAGCGTCGCCTTCGTCGAGCATCGCGGCGAAGCCTTGGAATACGTGCGGGACGCCGGGTGTGACTTCGAGGCTGACGGCGACATCGGACACGGCGGCGCGGGCGGCGAGCCTGGTGGCGTCGTCGAGGAGGATCTCGTGTGAGCCGGCCTGGATCAGCAGCGGTGGCAGCCCGGTCAGGTCGGCGAAGATCGGGCTGACCAGCTCACCCGCGGGGTCGCCGTCGGCCACGTAGTCGAGGGCTCGCCGGGCGAGACCTTCGGGGGTGAGCGCGGGGTCGACTGCGGCCCTCCCGCTGATGCTCTCACCAGATAGGGTCAGGTCCGCCCAAGGCGACATCAGCACCGCCGCGCCTGGTTGCGGTAGCCCAGCGTGCTTGAGCGACACCAGGGTCGCGGCGGCTAGGCCGGCGCCCGCGGACTCGCCCGCGATCGCGATCGCGGACGCAGCGACGCCGCTGTCGAGCAGTCCGCGGTAGGCCGCGACGGCGTCATCGATCGCGGCCGGGTGCGGATGTTCAGGTGCCAGCCTGTAGTCGATCGTCACCAGCCGGGCTCCGGCGCGACGCGCGAGGTCCGATGCGAGACCGACGGACGAGGCGGCCGTCCCGATCGCGTACGCCCCGCCGTGCAGATAGACGATGACTTTCGCGTGGTCGGCGCCTACGGCCTCGACGTTGACGACAGAGATCCCGCCGAGGCTCCCGGACGATGTCGTGACGTCGGCGGGCACCGGGATCGCCGCCATCATCTCCTCGAAGATGACCCGCTGCTCGGCTACGTCGCCGCCGAGATCGAGCGGCGCGTCTCGCAGCAATTGATCAAGGGCGTCGCGCTGTTGCTGGCTCACTGTTGTCTGTTCGGTTTCGAGGTCAGGGCTTCGGCTCGCCGAGCAGCAGCTCGGTCCGGTACTTCGGGGCGAGGGCGATCGCCTTGGCGATGAACGCTGCGGTGGCGGCATCGTCGAGCGCCGGTGGAGTCTCGGTTCGGTGCGCGACCGGCACGCCGACCTCCTTGAAGAACTCCTCCTGACCTGCCGGCGAGCAGAGGCAGAGCAGTCGCGCAGGCCGTTGGGAGACGTTTCGAAAGACGTGCGGAGCGTTGGCCGGCACATTGATCGTCTCGCCGGCCGTGGCAACGGCGCTGACGCCGCGGAACGTGAGCTCGATCTCGCCGTCAAGAACCGTGAACATCTCCTCGAAGTCGTGACGGTGGGGCGGCGGCCCACCGCCCGGCGGGACGTGCATGTCGATCAACGTGTAGCGCCCAGCGGTATCGGCCCCAGACACAAGGATCGTGTAGGTGTCGCCAACCACGCCGAGGTGAGGCAACGAGTCATCGGTATCGGGTTTCACGTGCGTCAGGACCCGCCCAGGGTCATCAGCGCGGAGCGGTTCTGGCGGTTTTACCTCGGCGGGTGAGGTGTCGTTCATCGGCGCTCCTCTATCGTGGGCTAAGCGGTGGAAATCGTCCGCTTATGACCTCGAGCCTACCGAACCCGAGACCCCGGTCGTCGCTACGTGGCACGATCAGCACCGGGATGTCCGAAACACCGACAGAGGCTCGGCGGGTCACGCGGCGACTGCGAAGTGACGCCGCAGCCAATCGTGAACGCATCCTCGCCGCCGCCACGATCGCGGTCAGGCGCGACGGCGAGAGAGTGCCGATGGCGACGATCGCGGAGCAGGCGGGCGTCGGGATCGGCACCCTCTACCGCCACTACCCGACGCGCGAGGCCCTCTTAGCGGCACTGACGTTGCGCTCCTTCCAGCTCGTCCTACAGCACGCGCGCACCGCCGCGCTGAGCGACGAGCCGGCCCCCGCGGCACTCGAGCAATTCTTCGAACGGACGATCGCGGCACGCAATCAGCTGATCCTGCCCCTCCACGGCGGCCCGGTCATCCATGACGGGAAGATCGTCGCGCTGCGGACCGAGATCAGAAACCTACTCGAGCAAGTCCTCGACCGTGGACGCCGCGACCGGACCATCCGACCCGACGCCACCCCGATCGACATCATCATCACCGGAGCGATCCTCGCCCAACCACTCCCACACACAACTGACTGGGACCAACTCGCGCGCCGGCAAGCCAGCATCTTCGTCGCAGGCCTCGCCGCCACCGACCCCCCACTCCCCGGCTCGCGACCCACCCGAGCCCGACGCGAAGACGAATCCGTGCGCGCAGCAGACCTCCCTTGATGACCGGACAAGCTTGACGACCCGCCTCAAGCCCGATATCGCGCAGGGCGGAACGCGTCTCGCACGTTCCGGGCCAGCAGCTCGGGCTCGGCAACGGCGGGGAAGTGGCCGCCGGTGGGGTGCTCGGCCCAGGAGGTCACGTTGTAGTAGCGCTCGGCGAGCTCTCGAGGCGGCTTGGGAAACGGGACCCGCTCACCGCCGAAAATGCTGATCGCTGTCGGGACCGGGGACACGTCTTCCGGCGGGAGGGCTGCACCGGGGAGGTGGCGGTGAGCCCAGTAAGGCAGCAGCGAGGTGGTGATCGTGTCGGTCGTCCAGTACAGCGTGAGGGTGGCGAGCAACAGATCGCGATCAAAAGCCGGGCTGCCATCTGGGCGGGTGCTGCTCCAGGCGACGATCTTCTCGCCGATCCAGGCAGCCAGTCCAGCGGGACTGTCTGACAGGCCCACGCCAAGGGTGCCCGGCTTGGTGGCGTGCTCATGCATGTAGCCGCCCTCCTCGGCGGTCCAGATTTGCACGGTGCGCGCGAACTCCTCCTCGTGCTCAGTCCTGAGGCCAGACGGAACGGCCAGGCCAGGAGTAGCAAGATGGATCGCCGCGACGGCCTCTGGTCGCTCACGGGCAAGCCAGGCCGTCACGCCAGCCCCGAGGTCGCTGCCGTGCGCGACGAACCGGTCATATCCGAGTCCTACGGTCATCAGCTCATGCCAGAGCCGTGCGACCTGGCGTCCCGTCACGCCCGTGGACGGCGGTGGCCCGCTGAACCCGTACCCGGGCAGCGAGGGAACGACGACCGTGAACGCGTCGGCGGGGTCTGCGCCGTGCGCGCCCGGATCGGTCAGAAGAGGAAGGACCGGCAGATACTCCAGGAATGACCCGGGCCACCCATGGGTCAGCAGCAGCGGCAGCGGGCTTGGACCGCGACCTTCAGCGTGCACCACGTGCAGTGCATGACCTGCGATGTCTGCCCGCTGCTGACGCAGAGCGTCGAGCTGGAGTTGAAAAGCGCCGGTGTCAAACGCACGCCAATCCTCCAGGAGGGCTTCCAGCCAGTCGCCGGGCACGCCGCGCTCCCAACCCGACCCGAGATCCACCGACTTACGATAGGCCTCCAGCCGACGGCTGAGCTCGCGCAGCGCATCGACGGCGAACCCAAAACGCTCCTCAACGACTCGCAGGCCCCGGTGATCGTCCACGCCACCCATCCTGACACGCGCCAATAAGCTCGGAACTCAAGACCCACGGCACTACGTGGCGACCCCCGGAACGCGAGGGACGGACCAGCGGATGGAGCCCCATGCCAATGGCGATGTGGTGCGGCCACTCTGCGGTCGGCTCTCAGGTTTTGCGCGTCGGCTGCCGATATTCGGTCGGGGGGGCTAATCCTTCAAAGTGGGTCAGCGCGCTGTGGAGTTCTTGCGAAAGGGATGCGCATGTCAGAGTCAATGGTGCTGGGTGCCGAGATGGTTGATGCCAGGGTTCTGCTCGATGTTCTGTCGCGGCTGAAGGGCGGCGATTTTTCTGCTCGGATGCCGATTGACTGGACGGGCTTGGCCGGCAAGGCTGCTGATGGTTTGAATGATGTGATCGTCGCGAATCAGGTGTTTGAGGCGGAGTTGGGTCGGGTCAGTCGGGTGGTGGGTAAGCAGGGTGAGCTGTCGCAGCGTGTCGTGCTGGGCGGGTCGACGCAGAGCTGGTCGGCCAGTGTCGAGTCGGTCAATAGTTTGATTGATGCTTTGGTGCGCCCGACCAGCGAGACCCAGCGGGTTGTTGGTGCCGTCGCTGACGGGGATTTGAGCAAGAAGATCACCGGTGATGTGCACGGGGAGATGCTCGAGCTCAAGAACACTGTGAACGCGATGGTGGATCAGCTCAATGGGTTCATCTCGGAGGTCACGCGCGTGGTCCGCGATGTCGGGACCGAGGGCAAGCTGGGTCAGGCGGCGGCGGTGACGATCGAGGTCGGCGGGGTGTGGAAGGATCTGACCGATAACGTCAACCTGATGGCTGGCAACCTGACCGGTCAGGTGCGTGATATTGCCGAGGTGACCACGGCGGTCGCGAACGGCGATTTGAGCCGGAAGATCTCCGCTGATGTCAAGGGCGAGTTTTTGGTGTTGAAGAACACGGTCAACGCGATGGTGGATCAGCTCAACCGGTTCGCCTCCGAGGTGACGCGCGTGGCGCGCGAGGTCGGCGTCGAGGGCAAGCTCGGCGGGCAGGCGCAGTCGGCGGAGATCGCTGGGGTGTGGAAGGACCTGACTGACAACGTCAACCAGCTCGCGGCGAACCTGACCAACCAGGTCCGGGCGATCTCCGACGTCGCGACGGCGGTGACGCAGGGGGATCTGACCCGGCAGGTCGGCGTCGAAGCCAACGGCGAGGTCGCCGAGCTCAAGGACAAGCTCAACGAGATGATCCGCAATCTGCGCGAAACGACGCGGCAGAACACCGAGCAGGACTGGCTGAAGACCAACCTCGAGCGGTTCACGCGGATGCTGCAAGGCCAGCGCGATCTCGCGACGGTCTCGAACCTGATCCTGGCTGAGCTGGCGCCGCTCGTCTCCGCCCAACACGCGGTGTTCTACTCGATGAGCAGCCCATCAGACGGCAGCGAGCCGCTGCTGAGGTTCCAAGCCGGCTACGGGTACGACGAGCGAAAGCATCTCTTGACCACCTTCCGGGTCGGGCAAGGGCTGGTCGGGCAGTGCGCGAAGGAGAAGCATCGGATCCTGCTCAGCGAGGTTCCGACCGACTACGTCAGGATCAACTCCGGGCTTGGCGATTCGACGCCGCTGAACATCATCGTGCTGCCGGTCCTGTTCGAGGGAGCGGTACGCGCCGTGGTCGAGCTCGCGTCGTTCTCACCGTTCAGCGAAGTCCATCAGACATTCCTCGATCAGCTCCCGGAGAGCATCGGCCTGGTTCTCAACACGATCGAAGCCGACACCCTCACCGAAAACCTGCTCAAACGATCCCAATCCCAGGCCGAGGAGCTCCGCGCGCAACAGGCAGAACTCCGCGAGTCAAACCAGGACCTCGAACGGCAGACCAAGCTCCTCGCCCAGCAGAACATCGAAGCCGGGCAAAAAAACCGAACGACCGCTGGCTCCATGAACTGAGAACAGGCTGGCGTGAACGATCCAGCCGACCACGGAGACAAGACACCGGGACGTTGAGCTCGTGTGCTGTGGATCCGGTCAGCGGCTCACGGGTAGCGCTCGACCAGCGGAATCGAGATGCTGTCCACGTTCACGTCGGCCCCGACGATGAAGCACGCGTGCGCTGACGGGCAGCTGACCGCGTTGAAGGTCGCGGCAGACAGGTTCGGGGCCGACGGTTGCGGCGCCACGTCCAAACCGGAAGGGCAGTGCCGGACTACGCCGCTGTGTGCTGCGAGGCTGAATCTGCCGACGGAGCCGGGGCGCGCCGACCGGAGAGAACCTCGGGGGCCGGGTCCAGACCATTCGGCCATACGATGGTCCGTGCCTCCTCATCAACGCGGACTTGGCGGAAGTAGGCAGGTCGCGCAAGGGCTCACCGAGGGTGCCGCGGAGCAGGAAACCGCAATCGACATCGCACTCCACCGTCGTTCGCGCTTTACAGGTAAAACGTGAAACGCCCCCGGCAGGCTCGAACCTGCGACCCACGGCTTAGAAGG
>Ga0302325_10004672_pt1 | contig 31514 bp, 42 predicted proteins | sample Palsa_T0_2_FD_201948 | JGI IMG/M metagenome (GOLD analysis project Ga0302325, IMG submission 201948) | Peat permafrost microbial communities from Stordalen Mire near Abisko, Sweden - Palsa_T0_2 | ecosystem: Environmental > Terrestrial > Soil > Palsa > Peat permafrost | place: Sweden: Abisko... | reverse complement strand
CGCCGGAAGAGAAAGAACGCGGCATCACGATTTCCATTGCGCACGTCGAGTACGAAACGATGAAGCGCCACTATGCGCACGTCGATTGCCCGGGACACGCCGACTACATCAAGAACATGATCACCGGCGCCGCGCAGATGGACGGTGCAATCCTGGTGGTCGGCGCCAACGACGGGCCGATGCCGCAGACGCGCGAGCATATCCTGCTCGCCTACCAGGTCGGCGTGCCGTCGATCGTGGTTTTCATGAACAAGGTTGACATGGTTGACGATCCCGAGCTGCTCGACCTGGTCGAGCTCGAAGTTCGCGACCTGCTGACCAAGTACAACTTCAAGGGCGATGACGTGCCCGTCATTCGCGGCAGCGCGCTCAACGCGCTCAACTGCGGATGCGGCAAGGCCGACTGCCCCAACTGCAAGCCGATTCTCGATCTGATGGACGCGGTCGACAACTACATCCCGCAGCCCAAGCGCGAGACCGAAAAGCCGTTCCTGATGCCGGTGGAAGACGTGTTCTCGATCTCCGGCCGCGGCACGGTAGTCACCGGCCGCGTCGAAAAGGGGAAGGTCAAGGTCGGCGAGGAAGTCGAAATAGTCGGCTTCAAGGATACGAGTAAGACCACGGTGACCGGTGTCGAGATGTTCCGCAAGCTGCTCGACGAGGGTCAGGCTGGCGACAACATCGGCGTGCTGCTGCGCGGTCTCAAGCGCGAAGACGTCGAGCGCGGGCAGGTGCTCGCGCAGCCCGGATCGATTACGCCGCATACCAACTTCGAAGCGTCGGCGTACATCCTGACCAAGGACGAAGGCGGACGGCATACACCGTTTTTCTCCGGCTATCGCCCACAGTTCTATTTCCGCACCACCGACGTCACGGGCGTGCTGACGCTGCCCGAGGGCACCGAGATGGTGATGCCGGGCGATAACATCAAGATACTTGGCGAGCTGATCACGCCGGTCGCGATGGACGAAGGCTTGCGCTTCGCTATCCGCGAGGGTGGCCGTACGGTCGGCGCCGGCGTAGTTTCGAAAATTCTGAAGTAACTGACGGCGAGAGATGGAGCGGAGCGCTTAACGAATCGGGCGCGGGCAAGTTTAGATGAACGACAAGATACGCATACGCCTCAAGGCGTACGACTACCGCCTGCTCGATCAGTCGGTTCGAGAAATCGTGGACACCATCCGGCGCACCGGCGGCCGGGTGGCGGGTCCGATTCCGTTGCCGACGCGAGTGGAGCGCTTCACCGTCAACCGATCGCCTCACGTTGACAAGAAGTCGCGTGAGCATTTTGAAATTCGTACCCATAAACGTCTGCTCGACGTCCTCGAGCCGACCCAGCAGACGATCGACGCGCTGGGCAAGCTCGACCTGGCTGCGGGCGTCGACGTCGAAATCAAGCTCGAGTAGGGCCGATGCTGACCGGATTGATTGGAAAGAAAATCGGGATGACCCAAATGACCGACGCCAATGGCCGCGTGCGCGCTGCTACGGTGCTGACGCTCGGCCCGTGCACCGTCTCGCAGGTCAAGACTGCGGCGACTGACGGCTACGAAGCCGTGCAGGTGACGTTCGGCAAGCGCAAGCTGAGCCGCGTGACGGGTGCGGTTCGGGGGCATTTCGCCAAGGCTAACATCGCGGCCGGCGTCAAGTCGGGCGAGTTCGAGCGCCGCGGCGAAGGCGAGCTCACGCTCGGACAGCCGATTGCGGCGTCCGACGTGTTCAAGGTCGGCGACCAGGTCGACGTGACCGGAATCTCGAAGGGACACGGCTACGCCGGCGTCATCAAGCGGCACCATTTCTCGGGCTTCCCCGGATCGCACGGCACGCACGAATATTTCCGGCACGGCGGATCGATCGGTAACCGTTCCTATCCCGGACGCGTGCGCAAAGGGATGAGAATGGCGGGACAGATGGGCAACGCGACCGCCTCGATTCTGAACCTCGAAGTGCTCGAGATACTGACCGACGACAACGCCGTGGTTATCTCGGGGGCAGTGCCAGGACCCGACGGCGCCTTGCTGGTGGTTCATCATGCGGCCCGCCCGCGGCGGCGCGCGAATGTGAAGGTGACAGTCAGTGCCTGAGCGAAAGGAAAAACAATCGCCGGTAAAGCTGCCGCTGTACTCGGCGGCGCACGAACGAGTCGGCGAGCTCGAAGTCGCAGGCAACGTCTTCGGGCGCGAGGGCGACGTCTCGCTGCTCCACGAAGCAGTCCGGATGCAGCTTGCTAATCGGCGCTCCGGCACGGCGTCCACCAAGACCAAGGGACTCATCTCGGGCGGCGGGCGCAAGCCATGGCGGCAGAAGGGTACGGGGCGCGCGCGCGCCGGCTCGACCCGGTCGCCAATCTGGCGTCACGGCGGAACGATCTTCGGGCCGCAGCCGCGCGACTACTCGTACAAGATGCCGAAAAAAGCGTGGCGTGCCGCGCTGTGCCTGGCGATTTCCGATCGCGCGAAGAACGGCAAACTGTTCATCGTCGAGTCGCTCGATTTGTCGGAGCCGAAAACCAGGGCGGCGAAGGCGGCGCTGGGCAAGCTCGGCGTCGAGCATGCGCTGATAGTCACGGGCGAGGCAGACGCCAAGTTTTTTCTGGCGGCGCGCAACCTCGCGGCGCATAAGGTGCTCGCGATTGAAGGGCTCAACGTTTACGACGTGCTCAACTACCGCGAACTCGTGATGACGACTCAGACTGCCAAGGCGATCGAAGCCCGATTTGCGGGAGAGGCGAAGGCCGCGTCCGGCGGGGAATCGTCTGCGGGAGAATCCAATGAGTAGTCCGGAGAGCATGATCCTCGCGCCCATCATTACCGAGAAGGGCACCATGGCAAGTGAAAAGGCCGGCCAGGTGCTGTTCCGCGTCCGTCCCGGCGCGAGCAAGGACAAGATTCGCGAGGCGGTCGAGCAACTGTTTAAGGTGACCGTGGTGAAAGTTCGCACCTCGAACTTCATGGGCAAGGAACGGAAGAAAGGGGCAATCAAGGGCCGCCAGATGGACTGGAAGAAGGCCTACGTAACGCTGAAGGAAGGCGACAAGATCGAGTTCTTCGAAGGCCTGTAAGAGCCGCGACGGAATAGAGACTGAGAAAAGAAAATGGCAGTCATACAATTGAATCCGCGCACGCCCGGACAGCGCTTCATGCAGATAGCGGATTTCTCCGAGCTCACCAAGAAAGAGCCCGAGAAAACGCTACTGGTTCCGGTCAAGCGCACTGGCGGACGCAATAATCGAGGTCGAATGACCTCGCGTCATCGCGGCGGTGGCCATAAGCGCCGGCTTCGTCTAATTGATTTCAAGCGCAACCGTGACGGGATTCCGGCCGTGGTTGCCGCGCTCGAATACGATCCGAATCGTTCGGCCAATATCGCGCTGCTGCATTATGCGGACGGCGTGAAGACTTACATCCTTGCGCCCGACGGTCTCAAAGTCGGCGCCAAAGTTGAATCGGGCGAGAATGCTGACATCAAGCCGGGCAACGCCCTGATGCTCAGGAACATCCCGCTCGGCACCGTCGTGCACGCGATCGAGATGAAGCCTGGCGCGGGCGCCAAGCTCGCGCGCGGCGCGGGCGTGCAGGCGCAGTTGATGGCGAAAGAGGGCAAGATGGCCCTGCTCAAGTTGCCGTCGGGCGAGCAGCGGATGGTGCAGGCGGATTGCCGCGCGACGATAGGACAGGTCGGCAATCTCGATCACGAAAATATTTCTATCGGTAAGGCCGGGCGATCGCGATGGCTCGGCAAGCGCGGTCACGTGCGCGGAGTTGCCATGAACCCGGTTGACCATCCGCATGGCGGTGGCGAGGGCAAGTCGAAAGGTAACCATCCCCAGTCGCCGTGGGGCCAGCCCGCGAAGGGATACAAGACGCGCAAGAAGAAGCCGTCGGACAACCTGATTGTCAGCCGCAGGCCGCGCGGGAAGCATTAGAGAGTTATGGCCAGATCACTCAAAAAAGGTCCGTTCGTCGACGGGCATCTGCAGAAGAAGGTCACCGCCGCGTCGGGCTCGGGCGACAAGCGGATTATCAAGACCTGGTCGCGGCGCTCGATGATAACGCCGGACATGATAGCGCTGACCTTCGCCGTTCATAACGGCCACAAGTTCATTCCGGTGTATTGCACCGAGAACATGGTCGGGCACAAGCTCGGCGAGTTCGCGCCGACGCGGACCTTTCACGGCCACGCCGGCGATCGCAAGGGCGAAGTCAAGCAGTCCGCCGCGCCGGCCGCAGCGGCCAAGGCGTAAGCGGAGAGTTGTAAGAGTCATGGAATCCGTATCGCGAACCCGCTTCATCAGAATCTCGCCACGCAAGCTCAAGCTCGTGTGCGAGTTAATCGTGGACAAGAAAGTCGACCACGCTCTGTCGATTCTCGAATTCACGCCCAAGAAGGCAGCGCGGTTCGTCTCGAAGACGCTGCTGGCCGCGATTGCCAACGCGCGCGATCAGCAGAACGTGGACGAGGACAAGCTGTTCGTCAAACGCGCGACCGCCGACACCGGGCCGACCTGGAAGCGATCGCTGACGCGCGCGCATATGCATGCGACGCCGATCCATAAACGCACCAGCCATCTCACGGTAATCGTGGACGAGCGGGCGTCCTGAGGTCTCAGATGGGACAGAAAGTACATCCGCGCGGGTTTCGCCTCGGTATCATCGAGAGTTGGGACTCACGATGGTACGCGAGCCACGACTACGCGAAGCTGCTGCACGAGGATTTGAAGCTGCGCGAGTTCATCAAGAAGCGGCTCTACCACGCCGGTATCTCGCGAATCGAAATCGAGCGCATGGCCAACAAGGCCAAGATAAATATTTACACGGCGCGACCGGGAATCGTGATCGGCAAGAAGGGCGCGGAAATCGACAAGCTCAAGCTGGACATCCAGAAGCTGATGAAGGGGCGCGACTCTTTTATAAACATCCACGAGGTGCGCCGCCCCGACCTCGACCCGCAGCTCGTGGCCGAGAATATCGCGCTGCAGCTCGAGCGCCGCGTAGCCTTTCGCCGCGCGATGAAGGAAGCAGTCACGCGCGCGATGCGAATGGGCGCGCAGGGCGTCAAGGTGCATGTCGCGGGACGCCTCGGCGGCGCAGAAATCGCGCGCCAGGAATGGTACCGCGAGGGTCGAGTGCCGCTGCAGACGCTGCGCGCCGACGTGGCGTACGGATTTGCGGAGGCGCGCACGACCTACGGCCAGATTGGCGTGAAGGTCTGGATTTTCCGCGGCGAAGTTCTCACCCGCAAGGATGCGGACGCGAAACGCGCAGGAACGCCTGTGCAGGCGAATTGACGAAGTAAAATGCTCGCACCAAAGAAAGTTAAATGGCGCAAGATGATGAAGGGCCGCGTCCGCGGCGCCGAGTCGCGCGGCCTCACGCTCGCGTTTGGCGACTACGGCCTCAAGTCACTGGAGACTTGCCGGATCGACACGCGCGCTCTGGAAGCCGCCCGTATCGCGCTCACCCGCCATATCAAGCGCGGCGGCCGCGTCTGGATTCGCGTCTTCCCCGACAAGCCCTTCACCAAGAAGCCGGCCGAAACCCGCATGGGCAAGGGCAAGGGCTCACCCGAGGGATGGGTCGCCTGCGTCCGTCCCGGCAGAATTCTGTTCGAGATGGAAGGCGTCGATTACGCCACCGCCAAGGAAGCGATGCGGCTGGCGGCGCATAAGCTGCCGATCAAAACGATCATGATTCGCCGCGAGGAGGGCAGCAGTCTTGGAGCTTAGCGAACTGCGGCAGATGACCGCGGCCGACTTGCAGGTGAAAGAACGCGAGGCGCGCGAGGAAGTTTTCCGCCTGCGTCTGAAGCTGCGCACCAATCAGCTCGACAATCACGCCGGCTACCGTCGCGCGCGCCGCGAGCTGGCGCTCATTATGACTTTGCTCGGCGAGAAGGCGCGCGGCGAAAACGTAACCGAGAAGAAGGCAGGGTAATGCGCGAGCGAATTAAACGGCGCGAAGGCACGGTGGTCTCCGCCAAGATGACCAAGACCGTGGTGGTCAAGGTCGATCGCATGGTCGAGCATGCGCTCTACGGTAAACGCGTGCGCCGCAGTACCAGCTTCATGGCGCATGACGAGCGCGGCGAATGCAAGGAAGGCGATCGCGTGCAGATTATCGAGTCGCGTCCGCTCTCCAAGAACAAGCGCTGGCGCGTCAGCCGCGTTCTCAAAAAGGCTGCGGGGTAGGGCACGACGATGGTGCAGGTGCAAACAGTGCTGGATGTCGCCGACAACTCGGGCGCGCGCAAGGTCATGTGTATCAAGGTGCTCGGCGGCTCCAAGCGCCGGTATGCGTCGGTCGGTGACGTGATCGTGGTGGCGGTGAAGGAAGCGATACCCAATGCCAAAGTCAAAAAGGGCGATGTCTCACGCGCGGTGATCGTGCGCACGGCCAAGGAAATCAGCCGCAATGACGGCAGTTATATCCGCTTCGACGGCAACTCCGCAGTGCTGCTCGACAAGGATCACGAGCCCATTGGCACGCGTATCTTCGGTCCGGTTGCCAGAGAACTCCGTGCGAAGAAGTTTTTGAAAATAATATCGCTGGCGCCGGAGGTGCTGTGATGGCTTCGGCGAAGTACAAAATTAAAAAGAACGACACCGTGATGGTCGTCACCGGCCGCGACCGCGGCAAGACCGGCAAGGTCATGCGCGTGCTGCCCGAGCGCGGGCGCATCGTGATCGAGCGCCTCAATATCGTCAAGCGCCATAGCAAGCCGCGCGGCGCGCAGAGCCCCGGCGGAATCGTCGAGAAGGAAGCGCCGATCGACATCTCGAACGTCATGATCTTTTGCGATCATTGCAACGCCCCGGTCCGGGTCGGGTACAAGGACGCCGACGACGGCACCAAGACTCGCGTATGCCGGCGCTGCGGCGATGTTATAGGTAACGATTAATGGCCGACAAGAAGGAAAAGCCCGACAAGGCCGAGCAGGCGGCAAAGGCCGAGCAAACCGCGAAAGTTGACGCCGCGGCCAAGGCCAAGCGCGAAGGCAAGGCCCGCCAGGCGCAGCAGAAGCAGGCAGCCGAAGAGGCCAAGGCTTCCGCCGCGGCGCCGCTCCCGCCCGAGCCCAGGCTGCCCGCGCGTCTGCGCGTGCGCTTCGAGAATGAAATAGCGCCCGCCCTGATGCGCGAGCTCAAAATAGAGAACAAAATGCGCGTGCCGCGGCTTGAGAAGATCACGATTAACATGGCGCTGCAGGAAGCTCGCGACAACGTCAAGATTCTCGACTCGGCGCTCGAAGAACTGAAAGTAATCGCCGGCCAGAAGCCCGTGCTCACCCGGGCGCGCAAGGCGATTTCGAATTTCAAGCTGCGCCAGGGGATGCCCATAGGCGTGATGGTTACGCTGCGACGCGAAAAGATGTGGGAATTTTTCGATCGCCTGGTGAATATCTCGCTGCCGCGCGTGCGCGATTTCCGCGGCGTCAGCGACAAGGCCTTCGATGGCCGTGGCAATTACTCGCTCGGCCTCAAAGAGCACACGATTTTTCCCGAACTGAATCTCGACAAGGTCGAGAAGGTGAAGGGTTTGACGATTTCGATTACCACCACGGCGCGCAGCGACTTCGAGGGGCTGACCCTGCTGCGCGCGCTCGGGATGCCGATGCGCGGTGCGGCCGAGCGCGAGGCCGAGGCCGCCAAGGCGGCAGCATCGGCGCAGGCTCATGCGGCCGCCAAGGCCGCGGCGGCAGCGGCGGCTGCGCCGGCGCAGGGAGCATAAGGAAAATCTGAATGGCGAAAACGTGCCTGCGGGTTAAGGCGACCCGCAAACAAAAATTCAAGGTGCGCCAGTACAACCGCTGCCCGCTATGCGGCCGCGCGCGCGCGTACTATCGGCGTTTCAAGATGTGCCGGCTATGCCTGCGCAAGTACGCACTCGACGGCAAGTTGCCCGGCGTTATCAAGGCCAGCTGGTAAAGAGACGAATTATGTCGCAGACCGATCCGATTGCAGAACTGCTCACCCGAATCCGCAACGCGATGCGTGCGCGGTACAACGAACTCACGCTGCCCCATTCGCGGCTGCGCGAGGCGATATGCCGCGTGCTGATGGCCGAGGGGTTTCTCGCCGGCGTCGAAGTCGGCGGTGAAGTCCCGCAGAAAATGCTCGCGCTCAAACTGCGCTACTCACCAACGCGCGAGTCCGTCATCCGCGGCATCGACCGCGTCAGCAAGCCGAGCAACCGCCGCTACGCGGGTGCCGCGGAAATCGGCAAGGTGCGCGGCGCGATGGGCGTGCAAATCGTCTCGACGCCGCTCGGCGTGATGACCGGTCGCGAGGCGCGCCGGCGCAAAGTCGGCGGCGAAATTCTCTGCAGGGTCTGGTAATCAGCCATGTCGCGTGTTGGAAAACTACCGATTCATCTCGACAAGAGCATCAAGGCGAGCGTCGCCGACGGCATGCTCAAGGTCGAAGGCCCCAAGGGCAAGCTCGAGATAAGGCTTCATCCCGGCTTCACGGCCGAGATCAAGGACTCCGAGATAGTCGTCAAGCGCCCCGGCGATACCAGTGAGGATCGCGCGATTCACGGGCTGATGCGCAAGCTCATTGCCAACATGGTCGAGGGGGTAGGCAAGGGCTTTACGCGTGTGCTCGAAATCAATGGCGTCGGCTACCGCGCCGAGGCCAAGGGTCAGCAGGTGAATCTCACGCTCGGCTATTCGCATCCGATCGTCTACCAGCTCCCGCCGGGTGTCACCGCCAAGGTCGAAAAGCTGGTGACCGTCACGCTCGAGAGCGCCGACCGCCAGTTGCTCGGCACCGTCGCCGCGCAGATTCGCGAGCTCCGGCCGCCGGAGCCGTACAAGGGCAAGGGCATCAAGTACGCGACCGAGACCATTCGCCGCAAAGCGGGCAAGGCGGCGGCGGGATCTAGTTCATCGTAGACGTTGATTGGGAATAACACTCAGTTGGGCATAGAAGGTTAGTTGCGACAATGGCATTAGAGCGATCCGAAAAACGCAAGCTGCGCCAGGGACGCGTGCGACGCAAGGCGGTCGGCAACGACAACCGCCCGCGCCTCTCGGTCTTCCGCTCGCTGCATCATATATACGTCCAGGTCATTTCCGACGAGAGCGGACGCACGCTCGCTGCGGCTTCGACCGCGACCGCGAGTGTGCGCGAGGGCCTCAAGAGCAAGCGCGACCTCGCGGCGGCGAAGGCCGTCGGCAAAGCGATCGCCGAGCGATGCCTCCAGAGCGGCATCTCCAACGTCGTGTTCGACCGCAACGGATTTCTCTATCACGGCCGCGTCAAGGCGCTGGCCGACGCAGCGCGCGAAGCGGGGTTAAAATTTTGAACGGCAGGCAACGAACGCTACGGGAAGGTACAGTTACTCAGCGGATCGATCCGCAGGGCCTCGAAATCAAGGAAAAAGTCGTGCACATCAACCGCGTCGCGAAAGTTGTGAAGGGCGGACGCCGTTTCAGCTTCAGCGCGCTGGTAGTGGCGGGCGATCATAACGGCCTGGTCGGATTCGGTCTCGGCAAGGCCAACGAAGTGCCCGAGGCGATTCGCAAGGGCGTCGATCGCGCCAAGAAAAGTCTGGTGCGGGTGCCGATTCAGGACGGCACAATTCCCCATGAAGTGGTCGGACGTTTCGGCGCCGGCCGCGTCGTGTTGCGTCCGGCCGCCGAAGGCACCGGCGTTATCGCAGCGGGCGGCGTGCGCGCCGTCGTCGAGCTTGCGGGCATTCGCAACATTCTGACCAAGCGGCTGGGCTCGTCGAATCCGCACAACCTGGTCAAAGCAACGCTCGAGGCGCTGGCCGAGCTGCGCAGCACGCAGGACATCAATCGGCTGCGCGGCCGAACGCCGAATCAACCCGAAGCCGCCGCGTGAAAAAGGGTTACGTGATTGGGAATACCGTGATTGGGGAATACCATGTCCGATAAAATCCGCGTCAAACTCGTTGGCAGTCCCATCAGCACCAATCGGCGCGTGCGCGAAACCGTCAAGGGCCTCGGCCTCGGCAAGGTCGGCAGCGTCCGCGAGCTCAAGCGCAGCGCCGCGGTCGAAGGGATGGTCAAGCGGCTCAAGCATCTGGTAATCGAGCTTAAGGATTGAACTGACTCATGGACTTGAAAGATCTCAAACCGTCTCCCGGCTCGACCCATCGCAAGCGGCGCGTCGGCCGTGGTATCGGCTCCGGCCATGGAAAGACCGCCGGCCGCGGGCACAAGGGACTCGGCGCGCGCTCGCACGGCAACACGCCGCCCACCTACGAGGGCGGCCAGATGCCACTGCAGCGGCGCTTGCCAAAACAGGGGTTTCGACGCACGCTGAAGAACCAGGCGCGTCGCGACGAGTTCGCAATCGTCAACCTGTCGCGCCTCGGCGACTTTGGCGAGGACGTCACCATCGACGCCGCGGCGCTGGTGGCGCGCGGGCTGGTTCCCGCCGGCCGCAAGATCAAGGTGCTGGGCGACGGCGAGCTGAAAGCTAAAATCAAAGTGCGCGCCGATGCGTTCTCGAAGAGCGCGCTGGACAAAATCGCCGCCGTGGGCGGCTTCGCGGAGTTGGTAAGGCATACCGAAAGCTAGATGCTCGACGGGTTTTCAAACGCCTCGCGCATCCCCGAATTGCGCCGACGGCTGGTGTTCACGGCCATGATGCTGGCCGTGTTCCGCATGGGCGTCGCAGTGCCCACTCCCGGCATCGACGGCCAGGCCCTCGCTTCGCTTTTCGAACAGACCAGCGGCACCCTCTTCGGATGGGTCAACCTGTTTTCCGGCGGCGCGCTCGAGCACTTCTCGGTCCTCGCGCTAGGCATCATGCCGTACATCTCGGTCGCCATCGTCCTTGACCTCCTGAAAATCGCGTCGCCTTACCTCGACGAGCTATATAAGGAAGGCGAGGCGGGCCGCCGCAAGATTACCCAATACACCCGCTACGGCACCGTGCTGCTAGCGCTGTTCCAGGGCACCATGTTCGCCATCGCGCTGGAAAAGGCTCCGGCTCCCGGCGGCGGCAGCATCGTTTACAATCCGGGACCAGCGTTCGTCATCATGACGGTGATCACGCTCACCGCCGGCACGATGTTCCTGATGTGGATCGGTGAACAGATTACCGAGCGCGGAATCGGCAACGGCATCTCGCTTATCATCATGGCGGGAATCGTGGCGCGCCTGCCGAGCGCGATCGGCACCACCGCGCAGTTCGTGCGCGAGGGCGAAATGAGCATCTTCCTGCTCATCTTCATTCTAGCCATCGCCGCTGCCGTCATCGCCGGAATCGTCTATATCGAGACCGCGCAGCGGCGCATCCCGATTCAGTACGCCCGCCGCGTGGTCGGACGCCGCGTGTACGGCGGCCAGAGCTCGCATCTGCCCTTGAAAATAAATACCTCGGGCGTCATTCCGCCGATTTTCGCCTCCGCATTGCTTGTCTTCCCGGCGACGCTGGCGACCTTCGTTCCATTTCTGAAGCCGTACTCGAGCTACCTGACCCCCGGCGGCTTCTATTACGATCTGGTTTACGTCGGCCTGATTTTCTTTTTCTGTTATTTCTACACCTCGGTCACTTTCAACCCGGTCGACGTCGCCGACAATCTTAAAAAGTACGGCGGCTTTATTCCCGGAATCCGGCCCGGCCGCTTCACGGCTGACTATATCGATCGCGTGCTGTCGCGAATCACGCTGGGCGGCGCCGTTTACGTGAGCGCCGTTTGCGTCCTGCCAACCATCCTCATCGCGCGCTTCAACGTACCGTTCTTCTTCGGCGGCACTGCCCTGCTGATAGTCGTCGGCGTCGCCCTCGACACCGTCGCGCAAATCGAAACTCATCTGCTGACCCGCAACTACGAAGGCTTCATGCGCCGCGGCCGGGTCAAAACCAAGCGAGGTGCCTAAGCCGGTGCGACTCGTGCTGCTGGGCCCGCCGGGAGCGGGCAAGGGAACTCAGGCTCAGGCGCTGGTCACGCGATTTGGCATTCCGCAGATCTCCAGCGGAGACCTGCTGCGCGCGGTCGTGCGCGAGGACTCGGACCTCGGCCGCGAGGCGGCGGGCTACATGGATCGTGGGCAACTGGTCCCTGACGAGTTCGTATTGAAGCTCATCGCCGAGCGATTTCGAAAAAAAGATGCTCAGCACGGATTTATCCTCGACGGATTCCCGCGCAACCTGTCGCAGGCCGAAGCGCTCGCGCAGCGGCTCGATCACGCAGGCCTGAAGCTCGACAAGGTTGTCGCGATAACCCTGCCGGACGGCGAAATCCTGCACCGGATCACCGGCCGCCGCACCTGCAAAAATTGCTCCGCCATGTATCACCTCGTCTTCGAGCCGCCTGCCAAGCCCGGCGTATGCGACAAATGCGGCGGCGAACTGTATCAGCGCGACGACGACTCCGAGGACACCGTCCGCGAGCGCATAAAGGTTTACCACGCCGCCACTCAGCCGCTGCTCGACTACTACCGGCGGCTCGGGCTGCTCGCCGAGGTTGACGGTGTCGGGCGTCCCGAAGAAGTCGAGAAACGAGTCATGGCCGCGCTCGACGGGCTCGCGCAGTCCAAGGCCGACAGCTCGGGCACTTGAGCGGACGCAACACAATTTCATGATTACTATTAAGACTCCGGGCGAGATTGCCGTCATGCGCCACGCCAGCCAGATCGTCGCCGAGATTCTCGAGGCGCTGGTTGCCGCAGTGCGGCCCGGCGTCACGACCGAGGAGCTCGACCAGCTGGCTGAAGAACTGACGTACAAGAAAGGCGCGAAGACGGCGTTCAAGGGCTACAAGCCGGGTGATGTCGTCTATCCGAAATGCCTGTGCGTATCGGTTAACAACGAGATCGTCCACGGCATCCCGTCCAGCCGAAAATTGAAGACCGGCGACATCGTCAGTCTCGATTTCGGCGTCGTGTACGAGGGCTTCTACGGAGACTCCGCCCGCACGGTCGCGGTCGGCCCTGTGCCGGATCGGGTGACCAGGCTGCTTAAGGTGACGCGTGACTCGCTCTACGCCGGAATCGCACAGGCGCGCGCGGGCAACCGCATCAGCGATATCGCACGAGCAGTGCAGGACACGGTCGAGCGGGCCGGGTTTTCAGTGGTGACCGACTTCGCCGGCCATGGGATCGGCCGCCGGCTCCATGAAGACCCGCAGGTGCCCAATTACTTTCGTCCCGGGATGCCCAATCCGCGCCTGCGCGAGGGGATGGCGCTCGCGATTGAACCGATGGTTAACGAGGGAAGCCCCGATTTGGAGATACTCTCCGATGGCTGGACTGCGGTGACGGCGGACGGTAAGCTATCTGCCCACTTCGAGCACTCCATCGCGATTACCTCCAACGGGCCGGAAATCCTGAGCGAATTGGCAAATGTCTAAAGGCGACGCGATAGAAGTACAAGGGACCGTCCAGGAAGCGCTCCCCAATGCGGTGTTCAGGGTGACGCTCGACAACGGGCACAAGGTGTTGGCCCATATCTCGGGCAAAATGAGGATGCATTACATCAAGATTCTGGCCGGCGACAAGGTCACGGTTGAACTCTCGCCATACGACCTCACTCGCGGCCGGATAACATACCGGATGCGCTAAGTGCGCGTCCTTGAATAGAGACTGAAAAAAATGAAAGTCAGAGCGTCGGTGAAAAAGATTTGTAAGAACTGCAAGGTCGTGCGCCGCGAAGGCGTCGTGCGCATCCTTTGCTCCAACCCGCGCCATAAGCAGCGCCAGGGCTAGGAAAGGGTTTTGCAATGGCACGCATAGCTGGAGTCGAACTGCCGAAGAACAAGCGGATGGATATCGCGCTGACCTATATCTACGGAATAGGCCGGCCGAGCGCGCTGAAAATTCTGACCGCCGCCAAAGTCGATCCTGCAACCAAAACCGACGACTTGTCGGCCGATCAGCAGGTTCATATCCGCCAGGTCATCGACACCGACTTCGAAGTCGAAGGCGACCTGCGGCGCGACTTCCAGCAGTCGATCAAGCGCCTGATGGATCTCGGATGCTACCGCGGCATTCGGCATCGTCGCGGACTTCCGGTCCGCGGCCAGCGGACTCACACCAACGCACGCACGCGCAAAGGTCCGCGCAAAGTAGTCGCGGGCAAGAAACAGGCGCCGCCAAAAGGCTGAGCGATAAAGGTACATGGCAGAAGAAGTAAAAGAGACCAAAGCTGCGCCCGAGAAGAAGGGCGCCGCCGCAACCCAGGCTGCTGCCGGTGGTGCGCCTGCGCCTGCACCGCGTCGCAAGAAGGTACGCCGCAACGTGCCCGAGGGCATCGCGCACGTGCATGCGACTTTCAACAATACGATCGTCACGATCACCGACCAGCAAGGCACCGTGATCGCGTGGTCGAGCGCCGGCTCGGTGGGCTTCAAAGGCTCGCGCAAGGGGACTCCGTTCGCAGCACAGATGGCGGCGGAAGCATGCGCGCGCAAATGCTCCGAAGTGGGAATGCGTGCCGTCGTCGTTCACGTCAAGGGTCCGGGTGGCGGCCGTGAGTCAGCGGTCCGCGCGCTGCAGGCAGCAGGCCTCGGCGTAATCTCGATCAAGGACGTCACGCCAATCCCGCACAACGGATGCCGTCCGCCAAAGCGGCGCCGGGTCTGAGTTGAAATAGATTTGAACACGCGAACAACTAAGGAAATTTTGAGCCGGTCATCAGCACGCAGCTGATTCACTGAAAAGAGAAACGCGGACAGCTTAGGAAATTTTGAGCCGGGTGTCCCCAACAAAGTGGATTCACTAAAAAGAGATGGCTAGAAATTTGGGTCCTGTATGCCGGCTGTGCCGGCGCGAAGGACTGAAACTCTTCCTCAAGGGAGAGCGATGCTACAGCGATAAGTGTGCGATCGAGCGGCGTAACTATCCGCCCGGTGCGCACGGTCAGGCGCGCACGCGTTTTTCTGAATTCGCCATTCGGTTGCGCGAGAAGCAGAAGGTCAAGCGCATCTACGGGATGATGGAGACGCAGTTCGCCGCCTACTTCGCGATGGCCGAGCGGATGGACGGCATCACCGGCGAGAACCTGCTCGTGTTGCTCGAGCGCCGGCTCGACAACGTGGTGTATCGTCTCGGTTTCGCCAGCTCGCTGGCGCAGGCGCGCCAGGTGGTTCGTCACGGGCATATCCTCGTTAACGGCAGGAAAGTCACGATTCCCTCGACCCTGATCGAGGTTGGCAGTGTTATCAGCGTGGCCGAGGCGAGTCGCACCAAGAAGGTGATCGTCGAGGCAATCGAGATGGCGCAGCGCCGCGGCGTCCCGCCGTGGATGGCACTCGAGCGCGAACAATTCCGCGGCTCGCTCCGGTCGCTGCCGGCGCGCGCTGAACTGACAATGCCGATTAGCGAGAAGCTGATCGTCGAGCATTACTCAAGATAGGGCGGAGGCATACCGATTCGGCGTCCCGGTCCGTGGTGGACCTGTGTGGGCGCGGGAAATCCATCGGAAAAAAGAGCATAGACTATGCAGAACGACTGGCGAGATCTGATCAAACCCAAAACTGTCGAGTTCGACGAGAAGGAAGTCACTCCTTCCTACGGCAAGTTTTCCGCGGAACCGCTCGAACGCGGCTACGGAATCACCGTTGGCAACGCGCTTCGGCGCATCCTGCTGTCCACGCTGCCCGGCTACGCGATTACGGCAGTCAGGATAAAAAACGTGCTGCACGAATTCTCGACCCTGGCCGGAGTCAAAGAGGACGTGACCGACATTGTCCTCAACCTCAAGGAAATCCGCCTGCGCCTGCATGAGGGCGAGCAGATTACCGCGACCCTCAAGGTCAAGGGCGAGGCGCAGGTGACCGCGCGCGATATCACCGGCGGACCGAGCCTCGAAATCCTGACCCCCGACAAGCATATCGCGTCGCTCGACAAGGGCGCCGAACTCGATATGGAACTCGTTGTCAAGCGCGGCCGCGGCTACGTCCCCGGCGAGCGCACTGAAGACGAGGAGCCAATCGGCACGATTCGCCTCGACGCGATCTTCTCGCCGATTCGCAAAGTTAATTTCACCGTGACCAACGCGCGCGTCGGCCAGCGCACCGACTACGATCGGCTCGCGCTCGAAATCTGGACCGACGGCTCGATCAATCCGCGCGAGGCGCTGACCTACGCGGCGCGCGTGATGCGCGATCAGATGACCATTTTCGCCGGTGTCGAGGAGGAAGCGGAAGTGCCTGTGGGTACGACCGACAGCGGCGACGCACGCCCCACGATGAGCGAGCTGCTCTATCGGCCGGTCGAAGGGCTGCCGATTTCAGTGCGCGCCTTTAACGGTCTCCAGAATGCCGACATCAAGTACATCGGCGAGCTGGTGCAGCGCACTGAGCAGGACATGCTCAAGATTAAGAACTTCGGACGCAAGTCCCTCAACGAGATCAAGGAAGTCCTCGCCGACATGGGACTATCGCTCGGAATGCGGCTGGAGAATCTGCCGCCGCGCGGCGAACTCGACCGCATGTGGGAAGAGCAGGAACGCCGGGAGTCGGCCTAAGGGCTTGGAGTAACTGATGCGTCATCTCAACTCGGGCCGCAAGCTCAACCGCACCTCGGCGCATCGCAAGGCGCTGTTCAAGAATATGGTGCTCGCGCTGATTCGTCACGAACGAATCAAAACGACCGACCCCAAGGCGAAGGAACTGCGCCGGATTGCGGACCGGATGGTCACGCTTGGCAAACAGAACGATCTCGCGGCGCGCCGGCGCGCGTTTGCGGCGTTGCAGTCGCATGAGGCAGTCAAGAAACTGTTCGATGAGATCGCGCCGCGCTTCAAGGATCGCAACGGCGGCTACACGCGAGTGATCAAGTTCGGTCATCGCCGCGGCGACGCAGCGATGCTGTCCGTGATCGAGTTCACCGGCAACGAGGAGCAGACCAAGTCGAAGAAACCGCGCAAGCGCACCGCCGGGAAGAAAGACGGCGCCACGACCGAGCGGCCCCGTCGGGCGGCGGCGGCAGCAGGCTGATCCGAGTCGCAAATCACGACCTCAAAAAGGCACGAAGATAATCTCTTCGTGCCTTTTCTTTCGTTTGTGCCGCGGTTACTCGATGCTCTCAAGCAGCTTCGCGCGGAGCGCCATGTGCGCGCTCTTCAGGCCCGACAGGATTCCGTCCTCGAAGTTCCACTCGCCGCTTGCCATCAGGTCGGCGAAGTCATTGGGATTGCGGATATCCTCAGGGGTGAGGCCGGGATGAATCGCACGCGCCATCGCGAGCACCTTGCTCTCCTGCTGCGCGATCATCTCGAGCATCAGGCGATCAACCAGGCTCAAAGTCTCGCGCGTAGCCACCGGCAAATCGTAACGCAGTGAGCACCTTCTTGGCGAGGCTGCGCTTTGATAATGTTGATTCACAGGCGGCAAAAAATAATGTCCAACGAACTTGTTGCTCCCGATAAATTCTTCCTCAACCGATTCGGCATGAACCACAGCGCACTCGAGCGAATCCTCGGTAGCGCGCTGGAACGCAAGGCCGACTACGCCGATCTCTACTTCGAGTACCGCAGCGCCGAGGGCCTCGGGCTTGAAGAATCGATGGTTAATCACACCAGCAAGAGCGTCAGCCACGGCGTCGGCGTTCGCGTATGCGCTGAAGATCGCACGGGCTACGCTTATTCCGACGAAGTGACGATCGACCGGATGCGTCTTGCGGCCGAGGCTGCGCGCGCTATCGCCGATCAGCGCGGCACGGTCCCCGCCGCGGTGCAGGTCGGCACCCCGGTTGCGCGCCATGCGCTCTACGATCTCCCGAGCACGCCGCTCGACGTGCCCGTGCAGGAGCGCGCGAAGTTGCTGAACGAGATCGATCGGATCGCACGCGCAGCGGATCCTCGCGTGAAGAACGTTATGGCGTCTTTTGCGTGCGAGCAAAAAATCGTGATGGTCGTGAACAGCGACGGGCAGGTTGCTGCGGACGTGCAGCCGCTATGCCGGTTGAACGTCACCGTAATCGCCGACGACGGCAAGGCGCGCCAGATGGGTTCCTACGGCGGTGGCGGCCGCGTCGAGTGGAACTACTTCATCGAAAATGATCGATGGCGCGAGTACGCGCTCGAGGCGGCGCGGCAGGCGATCGTGAATCTTGACGCCGTCGATGCGCCTGCGGGCGAGATGGTTGTCGTGCTCGGCCCCGGATGGCCGGGAATCCTGCTGCATGAGGCGATCGGCCACGGTCTCGAAGGCGACTTCAACCGCAAAGGGGTCTCGGCGTTCGCGAATCGAATCGGCCAGAAAGTAGCGAGCGATCTTTGCACCGTGATCGACGACGGCACTATCGCGAATCGCCGCGGCAGCCTGAACGTGGACGACGAAGGGACGCCCACTTCGCGCACCGTGCTGATCGAAAAGGGAATCCTGCGCGGCTATCTGCAGGATCGGATGAACGCGCGGCTGATGAAGATGGAGCCGACCGGCAACGGCAGGCGCGAGAGCTTCGCGCATTCGCCGATGCCCCGGATGACCAATACCTTCATGCTGAGCGGCGAGTCGACGCCCGAGGAAATAATGAAGTCGGTGAAGAACGGCCTCTACGCCGTCAGCTTCGGCGGCGGGCAGGTCGATATCACCAACGGCAAATTCGTTTTCTCCGCGAGCGAGGCCTACCTGATCGAAGACGGCCAGGTGACCAAGCCGGTCAAGGGCGCGACGTTAATCGGCAATGGTCCCGACGTTCTGACTCGCGTCTCGATGGTCGGCAACGACCTCGCGCTCGACGCGGGCGTTGGTACCTGCGGCAAGGACGGACAATCGGTCCCGGTAGGCGTGGGACTGCCGACAATTCGCATCGACGGCATAACCGTTGGCGGGACCCGCGCCTGAGAAATGAAATGAAGTTGAGAAAAATCTGATGGCGACGATCGATATTGCACTCGCCAACTGGGTGCTGGACGAAGCGAAACGCAAGGGCGCCAGCGCGGCGGAAGTGTTGTGCGTAACCGCGGAGTCGCTGTCGGCAGGCGTGCGCCTGGGCGAAGTCGAGAAACTCAAGAGCTCGCGCGAGCGGCGGCTGGGTCTGCGCGTGTTCAGTGGACAATCTTCAGCGATCTCCTCGACAGCTGAACTGGAACGCGACTCGCTCGCCGCTTTCGTTGCAAATACGGTCGAGCTTGCGCGCCTGTCGGCCGCCGATCCATGGGCGGGATTGCCCGACCCTTCGCTGCATCCGAAGTCTTTGCCCGAGCTTTTGCTGGCGGATCCTGACAGCGGAATCGTGACCGCGGATCGCGCACTCGAAATAGCGCGCACCGCCGAGAAGGCCGCACTGAAGTTCGATCCGCGGATGAAGAACTCTGAAGGCGCTGAATTCAGCTCAGGTCGCTACCAGGTGCTGTTCGCCAACAGCCAGGGCTTTGCGGGCGAGTATTCCGGCACCTCTTACAGCCTCGTCGTGCAGCCGATAGCGCAGGACGGCGACGCGATGCAACAAGGATTCTGGTACACGTCAAACCGCCGCTTTGGAAAGCTCGAAGATGCGGAGTCGGTCGGAATAACCGCGGCCAAGCGCGCGCTTCGCCGCCTCGGTGCGCGCAAGATTAAGACGATGCGCGCGCCGATCGTCTTCGATCCCGACATGGCCGCCGGTCTGATTCGATCGATTGTCGGCGCTGCTTCGGGGCCTTCATTGTACAAGGGCGCGTCGTTCCTGGTAGGGCAGCTCGGCAAATCGATTGCCGCTACCGGTGTTACAATTGTTGACAATGCGCTGATTCCCGGAGGTCTCGGCTCCAAGCCCTTTGACGGTGAGGGCCTGCCCACCTCCAGCAAGAACGTGGTGGACAAAGGCGTGCTCGCGACCTACCTGCTCGACTGCTATTCAGCGCGCAAGCTCGGCCTGGCGCCAACCGGCAATGCGTCCCGCTCAGTCGGCGAGGCTCCCAGCGTCTCAACCACCAACCTGTACCTGGAGCCCGGATCCTACACGCCGGCGCAGATAATCGGCTCGGTGAAGCATGGATTGTACCTGACCGAGACGATAGGGTTCGGCGTGAACATGGTAACCGGGGACTATTCGCGGGGTGCGGGCGGGATCTGGATCGAGAACGGCGAACTCGCTTACCCGGTGCAGGAAATCACCATCGCCGGCAACCTGAAGGACATGATGGCCGGGGTCGAGATGATCGGCAACGACCTGAACTGGCGATCGTCCACGGTTGCGCCGACGCTCAAGATTGCCGAGATGACGATCGCGGGCGCCTGACGCTCCGATAATTTCTTACCCCGAATCCGCTCCTTTCGTCCCCGCTTGACCCTCGTGCGCATCTGGGCTAACTTTTTGTAGGGTTTAATTACACGCCGGCCGTCATTTATGATGCAGCCGCAGAGGATATGCCCATGAATCTTCAAGTCTCGGCACAGGCTCAGGAAAGGCTGCTCTCAAGGCTCTCATCGATGGGCCTTCCACGCCCGGCGGCGACCGCGCTGCTCGAGCGCCACATGATTGTGCGCTATCCGAAGGGCGCCGAGCTCTTTACGATGGGTTCGCCGGCTGACGTGATCTTCGCCGTGCTCACCGGCCTGGTCAAGGTTCATAGCTCGCGGGCCGGCAGCGACCCGGTGCTGGTGGAGCTTGCCGGTCCCGGCGACCTGGTTGGCTACGCTGATTTTGCCGACGCGGAGGGCGGACGTTCGCAACTCTTCGAGGCAACTGCTCTGACCAACACATGTGTTGCGCTGTTCACCCGCCATCAGATTGTAGAAGTTCTGAAGGGCCTCGAGCCTGAGGCGCTGCTCCGGATTGCCGAGGGGATCAATTCGATGTGGTCATCGGTGGTTTATCGCTACGCGACTTTTTTGGGAATGTCGCTTCGCAAACGGCTCGAGATTGTGCTGGGCGAGCTGGCCGAGCGATTTGGGGTGCCCGATTCGCGTGGAACGTTGCTGCTGCCAGAGTTGGCCCAGGAGGAACTCGCCGAGATGATTGGCAGCTCGCGCCCGATGGTCAGCAAGCTTCTGACAGAGATGACCGACCGCGGCTTGCTGATTCGCGAAGGCCGCCGCCATATCCTGATTGCCGCCCAGAAGCAGGGCGCCGCTGCCCCATCCGCACCTGCGCCACGCGAGCCGAGCCTGCATCCCGCGTTCGAACCGACGGCCGCCGCCACACGCCGGGTGCGAGCGGATCGCCGTGCAGTGCGCGTGCCCGCAGCGCCGATCGTCAACATCTAGACCGTCGCAGCAACATCAGCTTCCGTCAACCTGCGCCTGACCGCGAACTCGCGGTTGGGCGCGGGCCTTTCGTGCGCGGGTTTCCATTTGCCCTAATCGGAAAAATGGTTAGCTTAGTCAAAAGGGAAGGCCTGCCTTCATAATGAACGCAAACCGATTCACCGAAAAACTTCAAGAGGCGCTCGGACGCGCGCAGAATGCCGCCCTCAACGCGCATAACCAGGCTGTCGACGTTGAGCATCTGCTCGCTTCGCTGCTCGAAGACAATGAGGGCCTGGCCTCGTCGATACTGAAGCTGACGGGCGTCGATCTCGACGCAGTCAGCCGCAAGCTCAGCGCAGAACTCGCCAAAATTCCGCATGTGACGGGTGGCGGCGCCGACAGCGGACAGGTTTACGCCGCTCAGCGCCTCGGCCGCGTGCTTTCACGCGCGGAGCAGGAAGCGGGCAAACTCAAGGACGAGTACGTTTCGGTCGAGCACGTGTTGATCGCGATGCTCGATGAGCCCGGTGCCGCTTCCAGGATTCTGCGCGAAGCTGGCCTGACGCATGACAAGCTGATGTCCGTACTCAAGAAGGTGCGCGGCAATCAGCGTGTCACGTCGTCGAATCCCGAGGCGACTTACCAGTCGCTGGAAAAATATGGGCGCGACCTGACCAAGCTCGCGACGGCGGGCAAAATCGATCCGGTGATCGGGCGCGACGAGGAAATTCGCCGCGTGATCCAGGTGCTGTCGCGCCGCACCAAGAACAACCCGGTGCTGATAGGCGAGCCGGGGGTGGGCAAGACTGCGATTGTCGAGGGTCTCGCACGGCGAATCGTGCAGGGTGACGTGCCCGAGGGCCTCAAGAATCGCAAGCTGGTCGCGCTCGACATGGGAGCGCTGATCGCGGGCGCCAAGTTCCGCGGCGAATTCGAGGAACGCCTCAAGGCCGTCTTGAAGGAAGTCCAGGAGGCTGCTGGCGAAATAATTCTGTTCATCGACGAGCTGCACACTGTCGTCGGCGCGGGCGCGGCTGAAGGCGCGATGGATGCGTCGAACCTGCTGAAGCCGATGCTGGCGCGCGGCGAACTGCATTGTATTGGCGCGACCACGCTCGACGAGTACCGCAAATATATCGAGAAGGACGCGGCGCTGGAGCGGCGCTTCCAGCCGGTGATGGTCGAGGAGCCGAACGTCGAGGACACTATCTCGATTCTGCGCGGACTGAAGGAGCGTTACGAAGTTCATCACGGGATTCGGATCAAGGATTCCGCGCTGGTAGCGGCCGCGGTTTTGTCGAAGCGCTATATCACGGATCGATTTCTGCCTGACAAGGCGATCGACTTGGTCGATGAAGCGGCGGCCAAGTTGCGCACCGAGAAGGAATCGATGCCGGTCGAGATAGATGAAGTGAATCGGCGCGTGATGCAGCTGGAGATTGAGCGCGAGGCGCTCAAGCGCGAGTCGGATCAGGCTTCGCGCGATCGATTGCAAAAACTCGAGAAGGAACTTGCCGAGATAAAGGACAAGCGCGCGACCCTGCAGGCGCAGTGGGAAACTGAAACCGGCGGGCTCGAGAAGCTGGCAAAGATCAAGGCCGAGATCGAGCAGACCAGGCTGGCGATCGAAAAAGCCAAGCGCGAGTACGATCTAAACAAGGTCGCGGAGCTGCAGTACGGCAAGCTCGCATCGCTGGAGAAGGATCTCGCCGCCGACGAAGAGAAGCTGATCGAGAAAAATTCCGGCGGCAAGCGATTGATCAAGGAAGAAGTCGACGAGGACGATATCGCCGAAGTTGTGGCGCGATGGACCGGGATTCCGGTTGCGCGCTTGCTCGAAGGCGAGGTTCAGAAGCTCGCTCATCTGGAGGAACATCTGCACAAACGCGTCATCGGCCAGGACGAAGCCGTGACGGCCGTGGCCGATGCGGTGATTCGCGCGCGTTCCGGGCTCAAGGATCCCAATCGTCCGATCGGGTCATTCATTTTTCTCGGCCCTACCGGCGTCGGCAAGACCGAACTCGCGCGCGCATTGGCGGAGTTCCTGTTCGATAGCGAAGCCGCGATGATCCGAATCGACATGTCGGAATACATGGAGAAGCATACTGTCTCGCGCCTGGTCGGTGCGCCTCCGGGGTACGTCGGCTTCGACGAGGGCGGGCAGTTGACGGAGGCGGTGCGGCGCCGTCCTTACTCGGTGATCCTGTTCGACGAGATCGAAAAAGCGCACGCCGACGTGTTCAACGTGCTACTGCAATTGCTCGACGACGGGCGGCTCACGGACGGTCACGGACGCACGGTGGATTTCCGCAACACCGTGGTGATCATGACGTCGAATATCGCCAGCCAGATTATTCTCGGGTTCAAGGGACAGGACTACGAGAAGATGAAGGAAGAGGCGCTCGAGGTCTTGCGCCAGAGTTTTCGGCCCGAGTTCCTCAACCGCGTCGACGAGGTGGTGGTGTTCCATCCGCTGACCCGCGCCGAGTTGCGGCAGATTGTCGATGTTCAGTTGATCCGTCTGCGCCAGCGGCTCGAGGAACGCAAAATCGAGCTCGAACTGACTGACAGTGCACGCGACTTCCTGGCCGAGCGCGGCTACGATCCGTCGTACGGAGCGCGTCCGTTGAAGCGGCTGATCCAGCGTGAGCTCGAGACGGCTCTTGGTCGGAAACTGCTGTCGGGTGAGATTCGCGACAACTCGCGAATCACGGTCAATGCGGGCGCCAAAGGCCTTGAGTTTTCCAGCACGCCGCTGGCCAGTGCTGCCTAAGCAGCCGTTTTTAAAGACTATTCAGAGACATCGGTTTCTGAGGGCTGACGGCTGAAATCTGATTTCGGTAGTCACCGCCCCGCCCCTTGCCTCCCATAAAATAATCCTTAGACTTAAGGCCGTGTGATGCTCGCGTGACCGCGTAATCAGCCTGGCTAATGTTCAGCCGGACCGCGCCGTGAGCGAGGATTAATCAGTACCCGGAGACAAATCTCCGGTATCAACAAAGGATGAGTGATGGCCAGTTCCACAATCGATCTCCGCATCGCAGCCGCAGCAGCGGCGCGCAAGCCACGGTCCCGATTTATTCTCCGCGTCGTAATCGTCGCAGCCGCATTCGCTATAGCCGCGTCGCTGGCGCTGCTGCCTGATCCCGCCCACGCCGCAAGCAGCCCGGTCGTGATCAAAATGACTGACGCCGAGCCGTTCTACACTCCCCTAAGAGTCGGGATTCGCGTCGGCGAGACCGTGCAATGGGTCAACGGCGGCGAGACGGTGCACTCGGTCTCGACCAACGCCGCCAACGCCCAGATCCTCAATGACGCTTCGATACCGAAAGGCGCTCAGCCGTTTGATTCGGGCTTCATCCCGCCCGGCGGCGACTTCAGTTACACTTTCACCGTGCCCGGCACGTATCGCTACTTTTGCCTTCCGCATGAGAAGGCGGGTATGGTCGGGGAGATTGTCGTCAAGAAGTAGAGCCGGGAGATTTTCAACAGCGTGATTGGTTCGCTTGCCAGGGCGATTCGCTTCGCACGATGGACCCTCGCCGTTACGATTGCGGTCGCAGCATTGCCGGTGCCTTCCAGCTGTTTCCCGTGGAGCATCGACATGTACCGCGGGCCGGAGATTCAGCCCTACGCCGAGGCGCCGCGTGTAACGCCAGCCGACACGATTCCCGTTCACGGCGATCCGCCGATGAGCCTCGAGCAGGCGACGATCAAGATGCACAACCCCTTGCAGCCGACGCCGGAAAATCTCGCCAAGGGTAAAGAGCAGTTCGAGACCTACTGCGCGCCGTGCCATGGTGGGTCGGGGCAGGGTGATGGACCGGTCGCTCACCTCCTGGCAAAGCCGCCGAAAAACCTGATCGCTGGTACGAGCAAGGATCTTCCCGACGGATACATCTACGGCGCGATTCGCGACGGCGTTCTATCGATGCCTTCCTACGCTGAAGAGATGCCAGTCGAGCAGCGCTGGCAGGTCGTTATGTATATCCGATCGATGCAAGCTGCGGCGCCTGCGAAAGCCAAAGTCGCCGGCAACTGATACTCGTCAATCAAGCTAAGTCAGATACGTTTTGATCACATCGATCAGATCCTGAGCGGCCTTCGCCTGCGCTGAGGTCGGATGGTCGTCGGGATCGACGAGGTGAACCTTGATATGTCCCTCCATCACTTCCGCCATCAGGCTGTCGAGAGCGCCTCTGCCCGCCGCCAGCGTATGCATGATGGCGGTGCAATCGAGTTCCTTGTCGAGGGCACTCTCGGCTGCATCGAGCTGACCGCGGATGCGGCGGACGCGGTTGATGAGTTTTCGTTTATCTCTGATGGTATGGGCCATCGACCACAACCTCGTGTTGATTATAGCATACCCCGGTAGGTATAATACATTACCCCGGCGGGTATAGCTGGGACCAAAGTATCAGTCAAAAGCACTGGGTGACAAGACAAATGCAATTTGCAACCAAGGCGGGCCACGAGAGAGACAATCGGTCGAGATCGGTTTAATAGATTGTCGATTGCGGACCTGACTGCGCTCATGTAACCGATTTCGGGTCACGTGATGGAACCTTTCCGAGCGTACGACGTATTGCCTTTGGGGACCTGGACTGGGGAGTTCCGATGCCAACGATAAAGATCGGCGGTGCTCTGATGCTTGCGGTCGCGACAATCGCGTTTGTTGCCTCGCTCGCGCACGCCGAAGACGCTCCGTTGTCCGAGTCGCAGCTCGTCGAAATTGCGATTGAAGCGAATCCGCAGGTCAAGTCGGCGCGCTACCGATGGGACTCGGCAGTCCATTCGATCAAGCAGACCGTCGCGCCCAACGATCCGATTTTCACTTATACCAACAGCGATGCGCCCAAAAATCCGTTCGGGCGTGCGTCACTTCGCGAGTTCAATTTCACGGAGACGTTTCAGTTCCCCGGCAAGGCGCTCCATCAGCGCGACCAGGCGGAGTTTGCCGCCGAGATCGCGCATCTGATGCTCGCGGCGACGGTTCGCGACGTTCGTGCCGCCACCGAGACCGGTTATTTTCAATTCGTGCTTGACCACGCGTTGACCGAGGTCAATGCCGAGAACGTCATGAATCTTGATCAGGTGGTTCGAGTCACCGAAACGGCGTACGCAACGTCGGCGGTGCCGCAGACCGACGTCATCAGCTCCGAATTCAATCTTGCGACGGCGCGCCAGCTTCAAAAGCAGTATTTGACGGCGGTTGCTAACGACGAGACCGCTCTGAATCTGCAGCTCTATCGTCCGGTAGGCTCGCCGTTGGAGGTGGATCGAAACCTCAAACTAGAAGCGCTGACCGAGCCGCTCGACGCGCTGATCGATCGCGCCTACGCAATCCGGCAGGAAATCCTCGAAGCGGCGCTGGCAGAGCGCAACGCGAATACGGCGCTCTATCTGGCGAAGATGGAGTACCTGCCGGACTTCACCGCGAGCGTGCAGTACGACGACTACCTGATCCCGAGCTTCGCACCCAAGCCGAACGAGCCGCGCGATTGGGTGGGAGTGATTGGATTCAACCTCCCCATCTTTTTCTGGATGAAGCAGGATGAGGATGTGGTGCGGGCGAAGGCCAATCTGGAGGCCGCGCGGTCCGATCAGAATCTGATAAAAATCCAAACCGCGGCCGCGGTGTCGACCCTGTTCCGCAGCGCGCAGTATGCGTACGAAACTGCGATCCTCTATCGCGATTCGCTGATCCCACTGGCGCGGCAGAATCTTCGGGTCGCGCTGACCGCTTATCAGTCTGGTAAAATTGACTTCGTAACGCTCTCGACTGTGCTGCAAAGCGAATACGCCGCGCGCGTGAGTTACCTGCAGGCCGCGAATCAATTCCTGGCCGGCGAAGTTTCACTCGAGCAGGCAATAGGAGCGCCATTGCATCAATGAGCCGATTCACCTCCAGCGCTATCGCAATCGCAGCGATTGCAGCCGCCATCGCCTCCGCACTCTCAGTGGGCGGATGCCACAGTGACGCGACCGCACCCGCCGCGGCGATACCTGAAGCGACGCCGGTGGTGCAACTGGTCAAGCAGCAGGGCGTCGAGCTGATCCAGTTCAACGCCGGCGATGTTCCCGGTCTTAAGATGGTGGAGGTGCAGAACATCGAGTTGCCGGGCTTGCTGGAAACCTCAGGGCAGATCACTTTCGACGATCGCAGCGTCTCGACCATCGTATCGCGCGTGCAGGGGCGCATCGAACAAACCCGGGTGTCGCTGTGGGACAACGTTCAGCGCGGTGAAAAAATTCTGGCGCTGTACAGCCCTGACTTCATGACCGCGGAATCTGAATATTTGCAGGCGCGAGAGTCGACAACTCTGATCTCGGCGCCCGGCGTCGGCGCCACCTCGGATTTTGCCGGCAGTCTATTGATCGCCGCCAAGCGCAAATTGCAGTTCCTGGGAATGAGCGACGCCGACATCGGCGCAATCACGGCGCCCGATCCTACGGTCTGGATGCGCGCGCCGATAAGCGGCACCGTCGTTGAAAACAAGGCGCAGCGCGGCGCCGCGGTCAATCCCGGCGACGAGTTGTTCTCGCTGGGCACACTCAACGACGTCTGGATCACGGGCGATCTCTACGAGGACGATCTCGCGCGAGTGCGGGTCGGACAGGAACTGTCGGCGGTCACGACGGCTTTTCCTGACGAAGTGTTCAAGGGCGTGATCGACCGTATCAGTCCGAACGTCGATCCCACCACGCACACGCTGCAACTGCGCTGCGTCGTGAAAAATCCCGGCGGCAAGCTCAAGCCGCAGATGCTAGCGAAGCTGACCATCGTGACGCGGCCCGGCGAAGCGCTGGTGATTCCGCAGGACGCGCTGGTATTCGACATCGACAATTACTATGCGTTCGTCGAAGTCAGCCCCGGCATCTTCGATCATCGCAAGGTCTCGATCGCGTCGTGGAGCCGCGCCGGCTACGCGCGAATTGTTTCGGGGCTGAAGGCCGGCGACCGCGTGGTCAGCGGCGAGACGCTGCAAGTGAACGCGCTCTGGCATCTGGCTCACGGAGAAAGTTCGTAGACAGAATTGTTGGCTAAGCGATGATTCGATCATTGATGGCGCTGGCACTGCGCGAACGAATTGTCGTCGTCGGCATGGCGCTGATGCTGCTGCTGGCGGGAGTCTATTCGTTTTCGCAACTGGATATCGAGGCATATCCGGATCCGGTTCAGCCGTTGATCGAAATCCTGGCGCTGCCCAACGGTCTCAGCGCCGAAGAAGTCGAAAAGCTGGTCACGGTGCCGACCGAATACGGGCTGGCCGGGATGCGCGATCTCGAAGCGATGCGCTCGATCTCGCTGTACGGATTGTCGGACATCCGCTGCTACTTCTCGTGGGACAGCGATTACTACTGGGACCGCGTCGAGACCATCAACCGGCTGGCGTTCATCACCTTGCCGCAGGGCGTGACGCCCGCAATCTCGCCCGACAATCCGATCGGTGAGATTTACCGCTACACGGTCGAGAGTCCCGACCACGATCTCACCAACGAGAAGACCGTCGAGGACTGGATACTTGAAAAGCAGATCAAGACCGTGCCGGGCGTCGAGGACGTTTCAGGCTTCGGCGGGTTGACGAAGCAGTTCCAGGTCGAAGTCGATCCGCACAAGTTGAATTATTATCAAATCCCGCTGGCGACGTTGATCGCGGCGCTGCAGAACTCGAACACCAACTCCGGCGGCAACTATATGAGCGTCGGCGAGCAAGCCTTCGACGTCCGCGGGTTGGGATTTTTCCGCAGCCTCGACGACATTGGCAACGTCGTGCTCAACACCAGCAAGTCGACACCGGTCAAGGTTTCTAACCTTGCCGACGTCGAGGTCGGATACGCGCCGCGGCTGGGAATCGTCGGCAAGGACGATCAGAACGAGGTCGTCACCGGCATCGTCCTGATGCGCAAGTACGGCAACACGCTCGAGACGCTAAAGGGGGTCGAGGCCAAGGTTAACGACCTCAATACCTCGGGCATCCTGCCGACCGGATACAAGGTCGTGCCGTACTATGACCGCACCCAGTTGGTCGATACGACGCTGCACACAGTGCTCGAGAATCTGACCATCGGGATGGGGCTGGTCTTCATGGTGCTGATCTTCTTTCTCGGCAACCTGCGTGCCGCAATCATCGCCGCAATCAACATCCCGCTGGCACTGTGCGGGGCGTTCACGCTGATGCACATCACCAACACGCCGGCGAATCTCATTTCGCTGGGTGCGATCGACTTTGGCATCATCATCGATACCACCGTCATCGTGATGGAAAATATTGAGCGGCATCTGACCGCGCCCGAACGCTCGCAGGAAAGTTATCGTCTTCGAATCCTCCAGGCCGCGCAGGAAGTCGGCGGCCCGATGTTTTTTTCGACGCTGATCTTTGTGATCGCGTTTCTGCCGCTGTTCACGATGCGCGGGGTCGAGGGCGCGATCTTCTCGCCGATGTCGCATACCTACGCGTTCGCGCTCGGGATCGCGATCCTGCTCGCCGTCACGTTATCCCCGGTGCTGTCGTCGTTCTTTTTTGCACGCGGCATGCGCACGGTTCACAACCCAATCTGGATCTGGATCGCGGCTTTTTATCACGGGATGTTCGAGCGCATCCTGCGCTGGCCGCGGCTCACGTTGAGCCTGATCGTCCTGCTGGTGGTGGGAGTGTTGTCGCTGTTCCCGCTGCTTGGCGGGCAGTTTCTGCCCAAGCTCGAGGAAGGAAATATCTGGGCGCATGCGACGATGCCGCTGACCATTTCGCTCGAACACGGCGCCAGGCTGTGCAACCAGATGCGCGCCATCTTCAAGAGCTTTCCTGAGGTCGGTACGGTGGTGTCGCAGCTTGGCCGCCCCGACGACGGAACCGAGACGGCGGGCTTTTTTAACATTGAGTTCTCGGTCGATCTCAAACCCGACACCGAATGGCCGGCCGGGGTGGACAAGCCGAAACTGATCACGATGATTGACGCCAAGCTGACCCGGACCTTTCCGGGTGTCAGCTTCAGCTACTCGCAAAATATCGAGGACAACATCGACGAAGCGCTGTCGGGCGTGAAAGCGGGGGAAAACGCGATCAAGGTGTTCGGACAGGACCTGGCGACGGACGAACGAATCGCCAACGACATCAGGGAAACGCTGGACGGTGTTCCCGGGGTGGTCGATCAAGTAGTGCTGCGCTCGATGGGTCAGCCCAATCTGCAAATTACTCCGGACCGCACCGCTTGTGCGCGCTACGGACTCAACGTCGGCGACATCGCCGAGGTCGTGCAGGCTGCGATCGGCGGGCAGGCCGTCACCCAGGTGCTCGACGGCGACCGCCGCTTCGATCTGGTCGTGCGATGGAAGCCCGAGTATCGCGAGAGCCTCGATGCGATTCGGCAAATCCGCGTCAACCTTCCGGCCGGCGGCCAGGTGCCGCTCGACCAGGTCGCCAACATCGAAACCGCCGAAGGCGCGTCGTTCATCTACCGCGAGGCGCTGCAGCGCTACGTGCCGATCCGGTTTTCGGTGCGCGACCGCGACTTGCAGAGCACGATCGTCGAGGCCAAGCGGAAGATCGCGCAGGAAGTCCACATGCCGGAGGGCGTGCACCTGGAATGGTCCGGCGAGTACGGCGAACTGCAGGCAGCCAATCGACGTTTCGCTATCGTGGTGCCGTTCGCGCTGCTGCTCATCGCCGGCGTCCTTTACGGCGCCACTCAATCTCTCATCGACACCTTCATTATCATGGCGCAGATTCCGGTCGCGTGCCTGGGCGGGGTGCTCGCGCTAATCATCACGGGTACGCCATTCAGCGTCTCGGCCGGGGTCGGCTTCATTTCGATTTTTGGCATCGCGGTGATGGACGGAATTCTGCTTAGCTTCTATATCCGGCGCCTGTGGGAGCAGGGCAATCCATTCGTCGAGTCGATCATCACGGGGTCGGACCGGCGTTTGCGCGCGACGATGATGACCGACCTGGTTGACGCGCTGGGCCTGCTGCCGGCGGCGGTCTCAACGCGCATCGGTGCCCAGACGCAACAGCCGCTGGCGATCGTCGTGATCGGTGGCGCGCTCGCGATCATGGTGCTGACGCGAATTCTGCAGCCGGTGTTGATTTACCTGTGCCATCGGCGGCTGCGCCTCGACGATGAGAACCGCGCGCGCATGACGCAGCCGGTGGATATGCCGCCGGACTGGTAGGCCGATCCGCGCGATCAGTCCTTGTGCTCAAGCCTCGCGGCGCCGTGCGAAGCGTGGTAAACGGGCTGGAGGAGGATCGCAGCGATGGAATTCGAGATGCTCGCGAGCGGCTACGGCCTGGTCGAAGCGCCGCGGGTTGACGACCTCGGGCGCTTTTATTTCACCGACATTCCCAACGGCGGCGTCTACCGGCGCAATCCCGGCGGCAATGTCGAAACGCTGATTCCGAAACGCAAGGGTGTCGGCGG
>Ga0302325_10004670_pt1 | contig 31516 bp, 28 predicted proteins | sample Palsa_T0_2_FD_201948 | JGI IMG/M metagenome (GOLD analysis project Ga0302325, IMG submission 201948) | Peat permafrost microbial communities from Stordalen Mire near Abisko, Sweden - Palsa_T0_2 | ecosystem: Environmental > Terrestrial > Soil > Palsa > Peat permafrost | place: Sweden: Abisko... | reverse complement strand
GAGGATGCTGTGGCTGAGGTAGCTATTTCGCGCGCTTACATAATGCAGCGGCCGTGAAATGGCCAAGTCGGACAGTCGTAGGACGACCAGCTTCTTTGCTTGTGTCTCAAGCGCGACGGCCAGGCCAGAGATGATTGCGACGCCGACGCCGGATGCGACGGCCCGCTTGATCGCTTCGGTACTTCCGAGAGACATGGCAGGATTTAGAGTGATGCCGCGTTGAGCCAAGGTTCGCTCAACAAGCGACTGCGTACCGGACCCTGTTTCGCGAACCACGAATGGCTGGCGACAGAGCGTCACAGCGGTGACCGACCGCCTGCGCGCCAGAGGATGATTGTGTGGCGCTATGGCCACAAGTTTATCGTGCATGATGATTGTGGATTCCAGCGTTTCGTCGCCGATTTCGCCCTCGGTTAATGCTATGTCGAGAGATCCATCGCGCAATCGCTTTGCAAGCGTGTCGCTCGGCGCGATGTCCAATTGTAATTGGATACCGGGATACGCCGCTCGAAATCGAACGAAAACATCAGGCAGTAGATACACGCCGACTGTAGTACTGGCGCCGACTCGCAATCGTCCCCGTTTCAGTCCGCGCAATTCGCCGACGGCACATTCGGCTTCTTCCGCCAAAGCAAAGACGCGCATGGCGTAAGAGGCAAGAAGCGTGCCCGCTTCCGTCGGCCGAACACCCCGAGACCTCCGTTCGAATAGCTTAATTCCTATGTATTTCTCAAATTGCCGGAGCTGTTTTGATATGGCGGGTTGGCTGACAAGCAATCGCCGGGCAGCCCCCGTCACGCTCTTCTCCTCAGCAACAGCGTGAAACACAGCTAGGTGGTTCAAGTTCATGGCATACCTTTAAGTTATTGTTTCAATAAATATTATGTCTTTTGATTATATATCAAATAGCGATACCTTCATGGATTGCACGAGTGTTTTTCCAAAAGGAGCTGCGATGGCTTACATCATTGCGTTGCCATGCATCGGCGTGAAGGATGCTTCCTGCGTGGAGGCCTGCCCGATAAACTGCATTCACCCAACTAAAAACGAACCCGGATATCAGGACAGCACGATGCTCTACATTGATCCCAGCGAATGCATCGACTGTGGCATGTGCCAAGAAGCGTGTCCGGTGAACGCCATTTATCCCGAAAGCGATCTTCCGCAGGAATGGTCCAGCTTCATCGAGAAGAATGCGGCGTATTACCGCAAGCCTGCCGCATCCCTGTAGGATCGCAAAAAAAGAGGCTTGTAACTATTGCAGTTACAAGCCCTTTGCATGACCCCGACGGGATTCGAACCCGTGTCGCGGCCTTGAAAGGGCCGTGTCCTAGGCCTCTAGACGACGGGGCCAACGCTTCTGCTAAACCTCAATTGCCTAGGAAGCGGCACACTATGCAGATGATTTCGGGACAGTCAATTCGGGAGAGCGGGGGAGGGGGAGAGTGGGGGAGGGGGTGAAAAGTTTAGCCCGTCTGGCCTGCGGTGAGCGTTGTCGAGCCGCCTCGGACGGGATTTGTGTGACAAGATAACAAGGTGGGGGGGTGACAAGGTGAAGCGCAGAACTTTCGGGCGCTGGTTCCACACCAGAAACCCAATACGGATGCCCGAACCCCGAACCCGAAATCTACGGCAAGAACTTGCGTAGAAATTCTACTTGGTCCTGGATTTCCTTCAGTTGCCGATTCAGAACCCGGCGGTCTTCCTGACCCTTCACGTGTTCAATCGTCCGGCGAACGGTGCGAGCGTCCAACTCGAGCCGTTCGATCTGGGCAATGGTTTCCGATTCTGGATTGTAAACTACACTCATGGTTTGCCTTCCTTAGCTATGGATCATTCTATATGTTAAATGACGCCGGGCAAGAAAAGTTCCATGGATTACGTTAAATTTCGGCTAATTCCGGGGTTATGGAGCCCGACTTTATCACCCGTGCCGGCACTCCGACCACTGTGACGCCGTCCGGCACGTCTCGAATGACCACCGCTCCGGCCCCGACCGTCACCGATCGGCCGATACGCAAACACTGGATCACATTGCATCCCAGCCCCAGGAACGAATCCTCACCGACCTCAACGCGCCCGCCGAGAGCCGCTTTGGGGCAGATGTGCACCGCCGAGGCGATTCGGCATTCGTGATCCACCACCGCAGCCGTGTTGACGATCACGCTGTCGCCGATATGGGCATCCGTCCCAATGATCGCGCCCGCCGCCACGACGACATTTCGGCCAATTTCCACCGTCGCGGAAATCACACTGGAGGGATGAATGGCATTGATCAGTTCAAACCCCTGCTCCGCCGCCTTTTTCGCATAGCCACGCCGCACCGCATTGTCCCCGATGGCCACGATCGCCGCCTTGATCTTCTGCGCCCGCAGCTTGGACAAAAGATTCACCTGCCCCAGCACCGGCACATCGCCAATGTTTGTCCCCGCCAATTGCGGATCGGCATCGACAAACCCGACGATTTCATGTTTCCCCGCTGCGCGAAGAATATCCAGCACAACCCGCCCATGCCCGCCTGCGCCGATGATGACGACGTTCATATCAGCATTATCGGGCAGGAATGGGTAAATGGTATACCCGACATGGAAAACGCGCACGTTTCCCAAGAGAGCTGGGTCGTCCTCGACCCGGTTTAGGACAGGCAATCAACCCCGTTTGCCAACCGCAATCGAAGCGATGATGATCTTATTGGATTCCGATGCAAACGCCTCAACTCCTCCAACTCGCCGCTCGGCATTTCCAAGCTGGGCAATTAGCCGAAGCGGAAACTCTATGCCGGCAAATCCTTGCCGCAGACGCCAATCAGCCTGATGCGATCCATATGCTTGCCTTGATCGCGCAACAGACGGGCCACCTCGATGCTGCCATCGGACTGTTGCAGCGAGCGATACAGCTGAAACCTCTTTGGGCCGAAGCGCACAGCAATCTCGGCAACGTCTATTTTGGCAAGGGATTATCCAATGAGGCCGTCGCCTGCTATCGGCGTGCGATTCAGATCAGGCCCGAATATACGGCGGCACATTATAACTTGTCGTATGCGCTGAAAAATCTGGGACGGCTCGAGGAGGCCGTCATCGCCTGCCAACAGGCGATCCGATTTCAACCCAATTTCGCCGAAGCGCACGACACCTTGGGCAATATTCAATTCGCCCTGGGCCGGTTGGATGACGCGATCGCCTCCTACCAGAATGCCATTCTTCTCAAGCCCGATCTCGCAGAGGCATACAGCAACGTGGGGAGCGTGCTGAACGACAAAGCCCAGTATGTTTCCGCGGAGAATTTTTGCCGGCGAGCCATTCAAATCCAACCTAATCTCGTCGGAGCACATATCAATCTGGGCAATGCGTTGGCTCATCTGGGCCGCTTCGACGAGGCAATCGCATCACACCAGCGCGCGATCCGGCTCCAGCCCGAATTCGCCGCCGCGTATTCCAATCTGGGATTCGCCTTGGCCGGGAACGGAAACCTTGACCAAGCCATCGCCGCTTATCGGCGCGCGATCCAACTCAAGCCCGATTACGCCGAGGCATACAACAATCTCGGCAACGCCCTGAAGCAAAGGGGAAACCTTGAGGCGGCGACCTCCGCGTATGAGCGAGCGATCCAGCTCAATCCAGACTCCGACGACCTGGTTGATAGTCTGATGCATGTCTTGGATCGCCTGGCATACATGGGACATTCGGTACCCGCAGTGGCGGCATACGAACGCACCATCCAACGCCGGCCGAACTGCGCCGAACCCTACAACAATCTGGCCAACATCTATTTGCAGCGGGGGCAACTCGATCAGGCCATCACCCTCTATCAACGCGCGGCGGAACTCAAGCCCCAATCTGTCGAGATACGCGACGGCCTGCTGTTCGCTCTAATTCAGCATCCGAATCTCTCGCCCGAATCGGTGCTGGCAGCGCATCGGGAATGGAACGATCAATACGCTCTGCCGCTGGCAAGTCAAATCACGTCCCATGAAAACGATCCATCCCACTCCCGTCGTCTACGGATCGGATTTGTCTCGCCGGATTTTTACCATCATTCGGTCGGATTTTTCTTCATGCCGTTGCTCGAGAATTTTGACCGATCCAATTTCGAGGTGTTTTGCTACGCCAATGTGAAAAAGCCGGACGCGGTGACGGAAAAGATGATAGAGCATTGTGATGTTTGGCGCGACATCGTGGGAATGACCGACGGAGCCGCTGCCCAACAAATCCGTGACGATGGCATCGACATCCTCGTGGATTTGGCGGGCCACACTACCGACAACCGGCTGCTGATTTTTGCCCGCAAGCCGGCGCCGATCCAAGTCACTTATCTCGGTTACCCGAGCACCACCGGGCTGACCACCATCGACTACCGTCTGACCGATTCCCTGGCCGATCCGCCGGGAATGGCCGAGTCGCAAAATGTGGAGCAGCTCTGGCGATTGCCAACCTGTGCCTGGTGTTATCAGCCGCCGGAAAATGCCCCGGAAATCCAGCCGCGCAGAGAAGGTCCCATCACCTTTGGATGCTTCAACAATTTTCGCAAGATCGCCCCGAAGATGGTGGAGATGTGGGCGGAATTGCTCCAGCGCGTGCCGGAATCGAGGCTCTTTTTCCAGGGACGCGGAGCCGATCTGTTTTCCCAAGAAGGTCTACGAGCCAGATTTGTCGAACTGGGAGTCCCCGGCGAGCGCATCGAGACGGTCGGCTGGGTCGAAGACCCGCGAAAGCATTTGGAATATTACCAACAGGCCGATATTGCTTTGGATACCTATCCCTATCATGGAACGACAATCACTTGTGAAACATTATGGATGGGCGTGCCGGTGGTGACCCTGATGGGTCAGACCCACATTTCCCGCGTCGGTGTCAGCCTTCTGCAAAACGCCGGATTGCCGGAACCGGTGGCGCAATCACCTGAAGAATATCTGAAAATCGCATCCGATTTGGCGGGAAATCCCACCCGACTGGCAGAATTGCGCGCGACTCTTCGCGATCGCTTGAAATCCAGTCCGCTGCTGGACGCCAAACGCTTCACTTCCGAAATCGAATCCGCATTTCGCCAGATGTGGTCAATCTGGTGCGCCGGGAAAACTGAGAGCGAACTTCATGCACAGTCCAAATGAAACGGTAATCCCCGATGGATATGGCCCAATCCCTGCATCTTGCCACTCAACATTGCCAAGAAGGCCGGCTGGCCGAGTCAGAGGCGATTTGCCGCCAAATCCTTTCCACCAACGCCAACCAACCCGATGCGCTGCATCTGCTCGGCGTGATCGCCCAAAACGCGGGACACCCAGACGCCGCCATCAGCCTCATCACTCGAGCCATCCAACTTCGCCCCAATTGGCCCGAGGCGTACAACAATCTTGGCAACGTCTATTGCGACAAAGGTTTTCGAAATGATGCCATCAACTGCTATCGTCGAGCGATTCAAATCCAACCCAACTATGGCCCCGTCTACCACAATCTGGGCCATCTCCTCAAGGAAATGGGCCGGCTCGACGAGGCTGCCGTCGCCTGTCGCCAAGCCATCCGATTTCGCCCCGATCTCGCCGAATCGCACAACGAATTGGGCAACATCCTCTGTTCCGTTGACAAACCCGATGAAGCCCTCGATTGCTACCAGCGCGCGATTCAATTCAAACCCGATTTGGCCGACGCTCATAACAATCTCGGCACCTTGCTGAATGACAAGGGCGAGTATGGCTCCGCAGAGATTTCTTGCCGACGCGCGATCGAACTCAAGCCCGATTTTGCTATCGCCCACACCAATCTCGGAAACGCGCTGGATGGCCAGGGCCGAAGTGAAGAAGCCGTTGTCTCGCATCGGCGATCCATCGAACTCCAACCCGATCTGGCCGGGACATACACCAATCTAGGCAATGCCCTGATTCATTTGCGCCGGATCGACGAAGCAATCGCCGCCATCGAGCGAGCGATCCAGCTCGACCCTGATTCCGCAGTGGCGCATTCAAACCTCGCCGTGGCATTGAAAATTGCCGGGCGTTTCGACGAGGCCATCGCTGTCTGCCGTCGTGCCGTCGAACTCGATCACAACTCTGCCCAGGCTCACTGGAATCTCGGCATCCTCCTTCTGGCGCGCGGCGATTTCCAGGAAGGCTGGCAAGAATACGAATGGCGGACAAGCAACCCAATCTTAGGCCTGCAAAATCCCTTCCAGGAGCCGCGATGGAACGGCGAAAATCTCCGTGGCAAAACCATCTTGCTCTATGCCGAAGGCGGATTCGGCGACGCCATCCAATATGCCCGCTACGCCCCGATGGTCGCCGAACTTGGCGCAACCGTCATTCTGCAAGCTCAAGCCGAATTGCTGCCGATGTTTCGTCCGATGCCCGGCATCTCCGCCGCGTTTGCCCGAGGCGAAGCGCTGCCAAAATTCGATCTCCAATCCCCACTGCCCAGTCTGCCGAGGGTATTCGGCACCACGCTGCAAACCATCCCGCAAACGGTGCCATATCTCTTCGCCCCCAAGGAAAAAATCGCCGAGTGGTCAGCCCGATTCGAGAGCGACAGAAATTTCAAAATCGGCCTGATCTGGTCCGGCCACGGCCAGCCCGGCGAATCCCGCTCCCGCTCGCTTTCCCTTTTCGCCCCCTTGGCCGAAATCTCCGGTCTCACTTTCTATGCATTACAAAAAGGCCCGGAATCCGCCCAGACCGCGCCACCGGGATTTCCGCTGATTCGTCTCGGAGAAGATTTGAAGGATTTCGCCGACACCGCCGCCGCGATGATGCACATGGACCTAATCATTTCCGTAGACACCGGCACCGCCCACCTCGCCGGCGCATTGGGCCGCCCGGTTTGGACCCTCATACCCTCAGATTCGGATTACCGCTGGCTGCGCGACCACACCGACAGCCCATGGTATCCCATGATGCGTCTCTTCCGGCAAAAACCCGGTGAGAGTTGGCCCCAAGTGATTCCCGCTATCACCGAAGCGTTACGCCAGCAAGTTGTATCCCCGTAGCGGACGTGGACCCCGCGCTCTCCGATGAACCTACTTTGGGAAAGCGATCTCGCAATATCGCCATGTTCGGCCGAAAGTTGGATCGGTTGACATCCCCCAATAGGATGTAGCGATGCCGTTCCACATCATGCACGTCATCGGAGACTCCCGCGTCCACGGGTTATTCGGCTACGCCGAAGTCATCGAAACCGTCCGCTGGGGCCTCGCCGAGCTGGGACACGAAGTTTCAGTCGCGGTCAACTCCTACGTGCCCGACCGCACCAACATCATTTTCGGCATCCACATGATCGGCCTTCCGACCCTCGCACAGTTACCCAAAGACACAATCGCCTACAACTTCGAGCAGATGGCCCGCCGGCCCGTGGAAAAATTCTTGCCTGCCGTCCAATATGTCGCACAATATTTTCAAGTCTGGGACTACAGCTCATCGAATCTCGAAGCATGGCAGCGTCTCCACGCCGGATGCAAGCCAAAATACGTCCCCGTCGGTTGGTCTCCCACGCTTCGCCGTATTCCCAAGCGCGACGACGAAGACATCGACGTCCTCTTCTACGGCATCTCCGGACCGGCCCGCCTGCAAACCTTCGACAAAATCTGCCGCACCGGCCTTAAATGCGTCTTTGCCTGCGGACTCTACGGACCTTCGCGCGATGATCTCATCAGCCGCGCCAAGCTGGTCCTGAATCTCAATTACTACGAGCACAGCCGCATTTTCGAAATCGTCCGCGTTTCCTATCTCCTGGCCAACGGCAAAGCAGTCGTATCGGACATCTTCCCCGATTCTTTCATCGAACCGGACCTGAAAGACGCCATCGCTTTTGCCCCGGTGGAATCCCTCCCCGCCACCTGCCTCCAGCTCATCTCCGACGATGCAGCCCGATCTGCCCTGGCCGCCCGCGGCCAATCCATCATGGAACAGCGCGATATCCGCCCAATCCTCCAGACGGCGCTGAAACAAGACTTTGATCCTTGACGCGCAGCGAAATCCTTAGCTTCCCAGCTTCGCCTTGGCATCATCGGGAACATCCACCTTGGTCGAGCCGACATCCTTGAATTCGGTCGTCGCGGTGCGGTCGACGTCAATGCTGTTGCCGTTGAAGCTTACCGAGCCGGTGGTGTGGAGCTCGACCTTGGAAAGCATTCCATCCGTGACCCAGATTTTGATCGTCGCCTTGGGATTGGTGATCTCCGGCGGCGGTGGGGCGTTGGGGTCGGCCTGGGCATCGGGTTGCGTGGCGGCGCGCCGGCGGAAGGAGAGCAATTCCTTGGCCGCTTCGTCCGACAGGTCGGCGGTGTAACCGTCATCCGTCTTTTGCAGGTTTTGCAATGCGCCGATCATTTCCAAATCGCGCGCGACGGGGTCTTTGGCGGTGTCGATCTGCATGGCGAGAAACCGGGACGGGTTGAATCCACCGCCGTTGTCGCCGGCCGCGGTAAATTCCTGCATCGTTTGCCAGGCGCCATCGGACGGCTTCACGGCCGTCTGATCGCCCTTGATGAGCACCTCAGTCGTGTTGCCCTGAAATCCTTCTATGGAGAGCCAGGTGTAACCGGCCTTGTCGATCTTGCCTTGATTGGTTCCCGCACCAAATTGGCCGTCGGGGACGACGGTGGTGGTGGTGTACGAATAGCTGGGTGCATCGGCCAACTTTTGCGTTGCCGCCTGGATATCGGCCTTATCATCTGCGCAAACGATGGACGCGCACACGAGAATCGCCGCGCCGCCGCAAAGGATTCGTCCAAACATGGTTGGCTCCCTTTGAAAGATAAATTGTGAAAGAAACGAACTTCCGCCGAGAGCAGGATAACCAGCGGTTGGATGCAACGCAAAAAAATTGCAATCAGAAAAACCGGAGGGAATTGGATCGTGATTTACGGCAATGCCCGCGTCGTCGGTCCGGGAGTTGGATGTTCGAGGGGCACCCAGCGTGCGACATCCCGGAATTGGCCGCCTTGCAGTTTTGGATTTCCAAAGTCATCGCCGATGTAAAACGAATACTCCGGCCGATCCAGCGGATAAAACAGTCCATCCCGCGACATGAGACGGCAATAAACCAGTGGGCGATCCGATCCATCCGGCAATCCGCCCTTGATCAGCACGTATCCCAGCGTTTGCTTTCCATCACCCCACGGATCGAGCGGGACGCTCGGCAAATAGCTGGGGACCAAATCATTCAAAGAATCCGGCCAATGGCCTTTTTCAAACCGATAAATCTGGCACGCCAGTGACATGGCGGCGAGATCGCGCTCAACACTACAGCGATTGAGTGTTTCGACCAGGCGGGAATACGATGCATTCTTACTGAGAGCGGATAATCCTTGTTGCCCGCCCGTCTCGGCCAGCAGATCGTGTGGATCGGGCTGATTGAGCAATTGCTTCATCAGATCGCGTGCGTCGCTGACCCAGAGGTTTCGCGGATCGTTGGGATTGGCGGTCAAGTTGAGGCCGGGTGCGATGATGTCCATCCGATTCATCGCCAGCGCCTGAATGCCGGCGCCGACGAGGACGCGAATCAGACCCCGATTGGACAGATCCTGGTCAAGCATATCCGTCATATGAAGCAGATCGCGGATTTCTTCGATTGCCTCGACATTGTTGCCCTGAAGATTCTCGTACAAAGCCGCATCGCCCAGTTGATTGGCCAGATTTCGCATTTGGTTGAGTGGCGAAGGATTCGTTCCCTCCGACCAAACGGCGGTATCGAGCGACCTGGCCTGCCTCGCCAAATCTCGCATCGGACCATTCTGATCCCAGGCGTCTTTTTCCATCTTCTGCCATTCCGGAGAATACGGGGGATAATCGGGATAGACTATGTTGCTTGCGGCGGGGCAGTCCACTTTGATCAGCTTTTCCGCTTGTATATAAACGTCAGCGGCATTGTCGCTCGGCAAAGGGCCATTCTGTGCAACCGCAAGCGATGCCAACAGCAACCCAATCAAGCCACTCGCCCGGTTCAAAGCGCGCATCGGTTGCTCCCTGGAAATACTCCGCCCGGAAAATAGACGTAGCCAAAAAACATTCTCTCATGGCAAATCCGCTCCGCATACTTAAAATCCGGAAAAATTCTGGAGGAATAAAATGATGCCCATCAGCGACCCCCTGGAAATCCTGCTCATTACCAACCGCTGGGCCACGCACAAGATTCTCGATGCCTGCGTTCCGCTGAGCACCGAGCAATTTCATCGCCGGTTTGAAATGGGCCCAGGCTCGCTGCACGACACCACCACGCATATCCTTGGCGCGATGCGCATCTGGATCGACAGGCTCGCCGAGCGCCCGGAGGTGGCGCGAATCGACATGGGGGGCGTCAAACGCACCGTCGTCGAGCTTCGCCCATTGCTTGATGAATTATCCGCCGAGTTGTCCGAAGTCGCTCACAAATATCCTCTGGACCAAACCATCACCGTCAGCCGCGGTGGCAAGACATACACCTTCGTCCGCGGCGGCGCGCTGACCCACGTGCTCACCCACGGCACGCACCACCGGGCCCAGTGCCTCAACATGCTCCGCCATCTAGGCGTCAGCCCACTGCCTCCCAGCAGCGTCGTGGAATGGATGCGCGATGGCGCGCCGGTTTAGGCAGAAAAGAATTTCCACCACGGAGACACGGAGAGCACGGAGGGAAATCAGGGTTTAGGGTTTGGGATGTGGGGTGGAAGGCGGGAAAACATTTGACGTATTCAGCATTTAATCCTAGATCCTTAACTTGAATTTTGAATTCCCTCCGTGTCCTCCGTGCCTCCGTGGTGGAATCTGATTTTTTATCCAAGTCCCCCCAAACCCGTACCCTAAAAAAGCCGAAGAGACCGAATAACGGCTGCGCCGGCCACGTGTCGCGTCGCAGGAAAAACGGTTTTTCACGGAAATCAAATGACCGACATCCATGACTCGTCCGCTCGGCCGATCGCGGGAAATCATTCCGGGGGATTATTGGACTGGATCACCAACCTGATCCGCCGGATGTTCGGCGATCCCGCTGAAACGTCGTCCACGACTTCGTCGAACGGCGCCGCGCTCACGAACCACGAGGGATCGGACTCCGACATCATCATCGCGCCCGGCGGATATCAGATTCGTCGCCCCAGTTCCACGGACTCAACCAACTCGCTCGATAACCTTCTTCCCGATGTCCGCGAAGGGCTGCATCTTTTGCCGCCGCTGCCAACGGTTGTTCTGGAATTGATGAAGGAAATTCAGAGCGAGACTTCGTCGGCGTCGAGCGTGGCGAATATCGCTGCCAACGATCCGAGCCTGGCCGCCTCGTTATTGCGAACCGTGAATAGCGCGGCGTTCGGTTTGCCCAACAAAATCAACAGCGTCTCGCAGGCCGTCAGCTATCTGGGCTTTGGGTCGGTGCGTTCTCTCGTCGTCCAAATGCGTTTGGAGCGAATGCTTCCGCAGCGCAATGCTCAGGCGGCCGCGGAGGCAGAAGATTTGTGGGCGCATGCGTTGGCTGTCTCGTACATCGCCAGCGCCTTGGCCGAGCGCATGCCGGATGTGGATCGTGGATTCATCGCAACGCTGGGGCTCCTGCACGACATAGGTCGGATGGCGATGCTCTCGCAATTCCCGGATCGCGCCGCGAAATTGCGCGCCGCGAAAATCGTCGAGGACGAAACGTGCCTGCAGCGTGAGGCTAGAATTTTCGGCGCCGACCACGCCGCCATCGGGGCCATGCTGGGAAATCGCTGGCAATTGCCGGCCGATCTGACGCTGGCGATCCGGTGGCATCACTGCCCTGAGTTGGCATATCACTCAACCGATCCGCTGCCGCTGCGAAAGGCACTGTGCCTGGTCCAGATCGCCGACCAGCTTGCCAAATATTGTTTCGCCTATACCGAAGACGTTGAGATCAGCGAGCCGTCGCCGATGGCTGTGGAACTTCTTGGGATCGATCATCCGCTGGAGCAAATGATCGATGCGAAAGTTCGCGCGGCGGCGACGCAGGCGATTTTGCTCGCGGATGAAAACAGCAATCGGCCGGCGAATTCGGTACGTCCGTTCCTGCGTCTTCGCAGCGGCGAAGCGGCCGTGCAACTCGCCGCGCGCCTTGCCAATGAACGCGCGGATGGTCCCCGAATCCAGCTTTGCGATAGCTGCGATGAATTCATCGATCAGGCAGCGCACACCGTGAATTTCCCGGCATCCCGCAAACGGCCTGATGGGAATAATCAGACCAACCGATTCACTGCCCCCGTCACGGCCGATGGTGCAAAGTGGCTGACGCAAACGATTTGGGGCCAATGGGAAGAGCTTTCGATTTCCGCCAAACTTCGTGGCCCCTCGCGCGCGACGCTGCGGGCGCTTCTGGCCAACCTCGTTCGCCCGGACAGCAAATCGGCCAATGTCGAAACCACCGAAGTGGCGTATCTCTGGAACGCCACTGACTTGCAATTTGCCGTCCGAAGTCCGTCGATGGCATTTGCCTCCCGATTTCCCAAAACGGCCGACATCGCGCATTGCCGTCGGATGCTGGAGGCCGAATTAGCCAATATTCTGAACCTCGGCTGGTTCGACATTGAAACCTCCGCCGACGGCACCACCTTGCGATTTCACTGCAAATAAGCCGCTACGATTCGTTAACATTTTGCAAAATAGCGACTTACGCAAGATTTAGCAGCCCGCTAACAAATGGAATTGCACCCAAAAGAAATCGAAAAAAACTATTGAATCGCCACCCGCCAAGCTGGTAGGATACCGCCGCACGTAAAGAATCAGTTCTAATCGAGCAATCGATTGACGATTCATTTCGAGAGTTGGTCAGTAAAGAAATTGGACGTCGGAATCAGCAGGGATGCTGCGCGTGTTTGGACCTTTTCGTTCGGTCTGAACTCATTTCATTTTGATCGTCCAAGGAAGTCGGGAAGGCATGTCGGTCGCAACCAAAATCAACGGGTCGTCGCTTCACGCGCCCAACTGCGCGCCAGTGGGTGCGTTGGAGGATTCATCATGCTGAAGTGCCAGAACGAAGAGATGTCGATCCTGGGCATCTGCGTCAATGAGCCGCTGTATTCCGGCGCGTTTCCAGCGATGACGGTCACACACGCTTCCACCGGCCGCCAGGCACTCTCGACGCTGCACATGCTGAACGTCGACTTCATTCTGGTCGGCATGGAATTGCCCGACATGATGATGTCCGATTTCCTGCAAACCATGCGAATGCACTTCCCGCAGGCGAAATGGGCGCTGGTTGGCGAGCGGATCACCGAAGAAGAAGAAATCATCGCCCGCACAATGGGCGCGACCACACTCTTCGATGCCGTTCCAAGCACGTACGAAATTCACGAGATCGTCGCCCATCAACGTCGTCACGCGGCCAGGCGCGTTCTGGCCGGCCGATCGGAAATGAAACCAGTCGTTCGATCGCTTCCGGTCCCCGTGGCCAAGCCTTTCCTCGGCCCCGATGCATCGTTCACCGGAATTCATGAAACCGATCGCGCCATGATCGCCGAGAGCTTCCAGCAGCGCATGTCCGCAGGGCTTTAGTCGAAATATCTTACTGCACAATCGAAGGCCCGGATGTACATCCGGGTCCGCTCATTTCCCAATCCATGATTCGACGGTAGAATTAAGCAAAGAATCCCGGGGCGTAGCTCAGCTTGGCAGAGCGTCTGGTTTGGGACCAGAAGGCCGCAGGTTCAAATCCTGTCGCCCCGATTTTATCGATCATTGTGGTTTTCATGTTCGAGAATCTTCAGGTCTATCAAAACGCCGTAGATTTCGCCAACAAGATTGCCTCTCACACTGAGAACTTTCCTAGCGGCTATTACACCCAGTCGACCACCCCCGGGGAAAAAGGCAATGGCGACTTGGAAGAGCTACTCGATCCAATCTACCATCGTTTTATCGAGTTCAGCAGACAAACTCGACAATGGGTGATGATTGCGTTTTGCCAGGTTGAACTCAACCGTGAAGTCGGAAAATGAGATGAACAAATCGATTGTGCCAATGGTGATCATTACGATCTTAACGTTCTCTTTACTGGCGTATGCCGGCTCCATTCCGGAATCCGCCGCGCCAGGCATTATTGTTCCGACGGACAAGGAACCCGTTACGCCTGGCATATTTCAGCCGACGTGGGCGTCGCTTCACCAGTATCAGACGCCCGACTGGTTCCGAGACGCCAAGTTCGGCATCTGGTTTTGCTACGGTCCGCAGTGCCAGGCCGAGATGGGCGATTGGTACGCTCGCAGCATGTATGTCGAGGGCAGCCCCGATTACATCGATCATCTCGAGAGGTATGGGCCGGATTCACAGGTGGGATTCAAGGATTTGATTCACCTGTGGAAGGCCGAAAAGTGGGACGCGGACAAGCTCGTCACGCTCTACCAGAAGGCCGGCGCGCAATACATCTTCGTGATGGCCCAGCATCACGACAACTTCGACCTTTACGACAGCAAATATCAACCATGGAACTCGGTCAAGATCGGCCCAATGAAGGACATCGTCGGCGATGTCGCCAATGCGGCTCGCGCCCACGGATTGCGGTTCGGTGTCACCGTCCACGCATCGCACGCCTGGACGTTTTACGAGGCTGCACAAGAGGCCGACAAGGATGGCCCGTTTGCCGGCCTTCCTTATGATGGAAAGCTGACTCTCGCCGACGGCAAAGGCAAGTGGTGGGAAGGTCTCGACCCGCAGGATTTATACGCCCAGAATCATAAATCGAGCGGTGCAGGGACCGTCCATAAGACGTGGGACTGGAACAACGGCGTGGTTCCCCCCGATGCCGCGTACTGTGAAAAGTTCTACAACCGGACGATCGACCTCCTTCACAAATACAAGCCCGACGTGGTCTATTTCGACGACGATGTCCTTCCGCTTTGGCCCGTTAGCGACGCCGGACTGAAAATCGCTGCCGACTTTTATAACGCCAACATGCACTGGCACGATGGCAAGCTCGAAGCCGTCATGCTGGGGAAAACGCTCGATGAGGACGAGCGAAAGTGCCTCGTTTGGGACATCGAACGAGGAACGAGCAACAGGATCGAGCCGCTGCCCTGGGAAACCGACACCTGCATTGGAGACTGGCACTACAGCCGCCCGCTGTACAACAAGGATGGCTACAAGCACGCTGACGGAATCATCCGCACGCTCGCCGACATCGTCAGCAAAAACGGCGACCTGATGCTGAATATCCCCGTCCGCGGGGAAGGCACAATAGACGAGAAAGAGGTGGCGATCCTCCAGGAGATCGCCGCGTGGATGGAGCCCAACAAGGAAAGCATTTTCGGCACCCGCCCTTGGAAAGTGTTCGGCGAAGGCCCGACCGCCACGTCCCAGTCCGATTCCGCAGGCAATTTCAACGAGAGCAGGGCCAAGCCGTTCACCGCCCGCGACATCCGCTTCACCGCCAAGGGCGATGTCGTCTATGCCATCGTGCTTGGCAAACCGAACACCGACATCACCATCAGATCGCTCGGCACCGCTGCGAATCTCTTTAAGGGGCCAATCGGCAAGGTCGATCTTCTGGGCAGTGATCTGAATGTTCAGTGGACCCGGGACGCTGACTCCCTCACTATCAAGTTGCCCACCGGGGAGTTATCGAACGCGGCGGTGGTCTTCAGGATTTCACCAGCGGTGCCCAAATGAGTAATGAGTGTAGATCGGGGTCGGCTTTGCCACAGCAACAATCGCGTTCCATGGCCCGCGAAACGAGAACGTAAGGCTCGATTTCAGCAAAACTGCGGAGAAAAAGTTCGATTGGTGCCCCGTGACCCCGACTCATAAAATTAGATTCTGCAAGAGCTCGTGTAAAAAACCGGACGAGAAAGACTTTCGCCCGGTTTTTCCATTCTCGCGCCTGAAATGATCCCCAAATACTTCCAAATTCGTGCCACATAATTTCAAGCTCATCTGGATCAGGCACGCGAAATGTAGGCGAAAACGCTATCTTCCCGCATCATAGAGAATCTAGGAGTATTGCATGAAATTCGGACAAGTCGAAAATCCGGGAAAGATTGATTTCACGACCGCTGGCGATGGAGTTTCGCCACAAAGATTGGCATAACGGCGCCTCGGCTTCGAGCAAACTTTACGATTTGCTTGAGACGCACGGTGTCACGAATGTCCTTGTCGATACCGCGGGTCGTCGCGACCTGATGCACATGCGTTTGACGACCCCGACGGCATTCATACGCTGGGTGGGCGCCAACGATCCCAAATCGGATCGCTCGCGCCTGGATGAATGGATCGGGCAAATCTCCAAATGGAAAAAGGCCGGTTTGCAGAAACTTATTTTCTTCGTCCATCAAAATGACGAGCAGGAATCGCCCGCACTGGCCGCGCATTTCATCGAGCGGCTCAACAAAAAGATCGGCACAAACCTGCCGATTCCCAAAACACTTGAAAGCAAAGAGCTTTTTTGATGAATCCAGGCAGTCCAGGCAGACGAAGCATTTGAGCTTGGCATTCTGCTAATACCCGCGCGGTAAAAGAGCACTATGGCGGTCGATTCTTCCATCAGGCATGAACAAATACGAAACTCAATGAAGGATGACCGCCTCCGGCTGCGCGAGATCCACCTCCAAGCATTCGGCGGACGGGCTGAAGAGGCAAACCTCGTAGAATTGTTGTATGCTGCGGGGAAAGCCCGGCCATCGCTGGTAGCGATCGTCACAGGCGACATCGTGGCACATGTCGTGTTCTCGCCGGTCACAATTGAATGTGCTCCTAATAACTTCAAGGCGGTGGGGCTGGGTCCGGTGGCGGTGCTGCCGGCGTGTCAGCGCAAAGGCATCGGCACTCGCCTAGTCCGTGTGGGATTGGATGCTTGTCTTGCCGACAAAATCGATGCGATTGTTGTGCTGGGCAGCCCGCGATTCTATGGGCGCTTCGGATTTCGGGCGGCCAAAGATTTTGGGCTGCGTAATGAATACGTCGACAACGGGCATTTCATGATTCGAGAATTGCGCCCAGCTGCTCTTGGGGATGTGAGCGATATGGTTCGGTATTCACCTGAGTTTCGCTTGGCCGGATGTTAGCGATGGGTCTTATCGCAGCGATTCCGATCTGCCCAAACTCGATCTTCGTTTTCAGCGCAAAAACGCAAAAAAATTCGCTCGGCGTTCCGCGACGTAGGTTTCTGCACCTACCATTCCTTCCGACCGTATTGGATCAGGCTCGATCGACGAAAGGAAGGACATTCAAATGGATATCAAACGAAACGGTTCGCGGCCTTCGGGGAAGGGACCGGGAGATTGGTTTACCGGGACGGTTCGGATCGATCCGCTTCTGGATGTTCCGGAGCCGGCGCGCGTGGCGGGGGCGAGCGTGACATTCGAGCCGGGAGCCCGCACCGCCTGGCATACGCATCCGCTGGGGCAATCGCTGATCGTGACGGCCGGTTGCGGATGGGCGCAGCGCTGGGGCGGGCCGCGCGAAAAAATCCGGCCGGGGGATGTAGTTTGGTTTGCTCCGGGTGAAAAGCATTGGCATGGCGCGACCACTACGACGGCGATGACGCACATTGCCATTCAGGAAAAGCTGGACGGCAAGGCGGTGGACTGGATGGAGAAGGTCAGCGATGAGCAGTACTTGGGGTGATTCATCGAGGTGAACCATCGTCGCGATGACCGGCGGCGGTAAACTGATGACATGACAACACTCGATGGTTGGGACAACTTCTACGTGATGGTCGGCTCCTCGGCGGGCGCGCTGATTGGATTGCAGTTTGTCGTGATGACATTGATTGCGGAGTTGCCAACGGCAGATCCACAAGCCGGCAATGCGTTTGGGACACCGAATGTAGTGCATTTTGGCGTGGTGCTGCTCTTGTCGGCGATTGTGTTGGCGCCTTGGGATGGCGTGAGTATTGCCGCCGATCTTTGGGGGTTGTTGGGATTCGGCGGATTGATCTATTGTGGAATTGTGGTTCGGCGCATGCGGTCGCAAAAGGCGTATCACCCGGTGCTGGAGGATTGGGCGTTTCATTGTCTGATGCCGCTGGTGGCATACGCGATGCTGGCGGCATCGCCGTGGTCGGTTGGCTCGCATCCGCGCGCGGCGCTGTTTTCGGTTGGCGCGGCGGCGCTGTTGTTGCTCTACACCGGCATCCACAATGCGTGGGATACGGTTATGTACCACGTCTTTTTCACAAGGAAAAAATCGCGAGAGAGCGAGAGGACGTGAAAGCAAATTCGGGAGCCCGATGTCTGTCGACCTTACGATTTATGGTCGCGAAGGGCGGGTGACTGCTCGATTTCGCTGGGGTCGATGATAGCAATGGACGAACTAGAGATTTCTGCAGCGCGCAGTGCGGCTTTCACAGCCTGCCAACGTTCGGCGCTGAAGCACAGAGAAAACTTGCCGGGGTCGCCGAGGAAAAACAATCCTGCTCCTGGCTCGATCGCATCTCGCGAAACGACGTGCGCTCCATAACCAAGGACCTTGGCGTTGCTCACATACCGTCGGCCGCACTGGCGACACTGCCAGCCGTCCGGTTGGAACGGTTTGCCAGCCACCTTAGAAACGAATCGGCGCGGGACAAACTCATAGAAACGGGTTGGCATTGCCTCTTCGGTCTCGACTGGACGCGCCTCAAAAGAATCCCGCTCCTGCGGGGTGAAGATGTCTAGCAAGGGTTCTGAAGCCACGGGGATGCGCATTGAACGGTGAGAAATGGCGGCAAAGCTCCTGCCGCCCTTGGCGCACGTCGCCCAACCCACTTTTAGCGGCTCATTCGTTCGATCGCCTACCGGCCAATTGCAACGATTGCAGAATCCGCCGTCGAACAGACCTGTGTCGGTCGTAGGCCGTACGCCTGTTAGGAAAAACGTGCTGCGCCAGCCGTGGCGGAAGAGGTGTTCCCAATCTGCGGCTTCAATAAAGGGCGGCTCAAATTCGAATTGCGGCTCGCCATCCCCGAGCTCTTCGCCGGTGATGTTGCCGAGAGCATCTCTCATCTCGTTGAAGGTCGCTCCCGTCACGTGGCGTTCCGGCCATCGCTCGATCCAGCCTTCAAAGCCGCGATCATTGCGTTGCCAGTGACAGACATAGACGTGTCCTTCGCTCATGGGCGCTTGGTGTATGACGGCGAAAGCCGCGCCCAAGTATAGCACGCAACAGACTCAAACGATATGTAGAGGATCATTCAAGCATCCACGAGAATCCTCATACCCGCCTCTACGATCGCTGGCATATACTTCCGGTCGGAGGCACACAATGCAAAAACACAAACCTGGAAAGGAAGCAAATCATGAGCAAAGTATGGTTTATCACCGGCGCGGGTAGTGGCATTGGCACGGGAATCGCCAAGGCCGCCTTGCGAGCCGGTGATCGCATTGTAGCGACCGGAAGAAATATCAACAAAGTCCGCAACGCTCTTGGTGATTTGGCGAGCGAAAATCTCGCATTCGTCCAGTTGGACGTTGTCGACGAGGCACAGGCGAGCGCGGCCATTGAAAAAGCGGTGCAGCGGTTCGGCCGGATCGACGTCGCGGTCAACAACGCCGGGTACAGCTTGCTTGGCAATTTCGAAGAGATGACCATCTCTGAACTCCAAAGCCAGCTTGCGACGAACTTCTACGGCGTGGCGTATGTGATGCGCGCCGTGCTGCCGGCGATGCGCAAACAGAGGTCGGGCCACATCATCAACATCAGCTCGATGGCGGGCGTGATTGGGTTCAAACACTGCGCTGCCTATGCCGCGTCCAAGTTCGCGGTTGAGGGACTTTCGCTGTCGGTCGCTGCCGAGGTCGAGCGGTTCGGCATCAAGCTCACGCTCGTCGAACCGGGCTTCTTCCGCACGGACCTTCTAAACGACAGCAATGTCAGATGGCCCGGCAAGGTCATCGAAGACTACGCCTCCGAGGCTAAGCCCAAAGACGTCTGGTCGGCCTACGACGGCACGCAACAGGGCGACCCGGACAAGTTGGGCGAGGCCCTCGTCAAGATTGCCGGCATGACCCACCCGCCGAAACAGTTTTACGCGGGCAGCGACGCTGTTTCGTTGATCGAACAGACCCTGAAGGCTCGCCTGCAAGAGATCAAAGACTTCGAGGAGCTTTCCAGATCCACCGACGGCAATTTCCAGCATCCGCGCAAAAATACAGGAACATAAATCGGTTTAACTAACGAGGAACAAAACATGCAAAAACGCAAACTTGGTAAGAGCAATTTGGAGGTTTCGGCCCTTGGCTTGGGATGCATGGGCATGAGTTTTTCCTATGGTCCGCCCAAGGAGAGACAGGAGATGATCGCGCTGATCCGCGCGGCAGTGGATCGCGGGATTACTTTCTTCGACACGGCCGAGGTGTACGGCCCATTTACCAACGAGGATCTCGTCGGCGAGGCGCTGTCGCCGATGCGCGACAAAGTTGTCATCGCCACGAAATTTGGCTTCGATCTCAGCGGGCCGGACAATCGGCCGGGCGCGGCTGGTTTGAATAGCAAGCCAGCGCACATCAAGCAGGCGGTCGAGGGATCGCTCAAGCGGCTTCGGACCAACGTGATCGACTTGTATTACCAGCACCGCGTCGATCCGAATGTGCCCATTGAAGATGTGGCGGGCGCGGTGAAGGAATTGATCCAGGCCGGCAAGGTCAAACACTTCGGATTGTCCGAAGCGGGCGTGCAGACAATCCGCCGGGCGCACGCGGTCCAGCCGGTCACTGCCCTGCAAAATGAATATTCGCTGTGGTGGCGTCGGCCCGAGGGGGAAGTGATCCCAATGTGTCAAGAACTTGGCATCAGTCTGGTGCCGTACAGCCCGCTGGGCAAAGGATTTCTCACCGGCGCGATCGATGAAAAGGCGAAATTCGACAGCACCGATTTCCGCAGCACACTCCCGCGATTTACACCGGAGGCGCTGAAGGCGAATCAGGCCATGATTGATTTGCTCGGCAGGATCGCGGCGCAGAAACAGGCGACTCCGGCGCAGGTTGCGCTCGCCTGGCTGCTGGCGCAGAAGCCGTGGATTGTTCCCATCCCGGGCACCACGAAGTTGCACCGTTTGGATGAAAACATTGGAGCACTGGCGGTCGAACTGACTCCCGACGATCTCCGAGACATCGAAAGCGCGGCATCAAAGATCGAGGTCAAAGGGGCTCGTTATCCCGAAAAACTGGAACAAATGACCGGTCGCTGAGCAGAATGTTGTCGTTATGATTTCCCCATGGCCCGGCTCTTCCGAGTCATTCTCCCAGTCACCGATATCGACGCGGCCACTGCTTTCTACAGCGCATTGCTCGATCAGCTCGGCCAGCGAGTCAGCAAGGGTCGGCATTATTTCGACTGCGGCGGCGTCATCCTGGCCTGTTTCGATCCGCGCCGAGATGGGGATGGATTTGATGCCCGGCCGAATCCTGATCACATTTATTTTGCCGTCGCGGACCTGGAAGGAACATTCGAGAAAGCAAAGCGGCTCGGATGTGCGGAACTCGATTCGCAAATCCAACTTCAACCCTGGGGCGAGCGGAGCTTCTACGCCAAAGACCCGTTCGGCAATCCGATTTGTTTCGTGGATGAGCGAACGGTGTTTACTGGCGGAAATTAAATTTCATGGCCGAAATGATTTGCCTGTTTCTCCAGCGCAGCAAGGATTTGCCGGATGGCGCCGAGGTGATACGCGGTGTGGGCGGCGCTGGCGAGTGCGCCGGCGGCGGCGATGTCGTCCCAATCGGTGCGGGCAGCGACGGATTTTTGCCATGCTTCGCATTCGTGGCAAAGACGGCTGCGTAAAGATTTCCATTCATCATCAGTTACTGTGGAACGCTTCCAACTTGCGTTCCAATCGGCGTCGGCCCAGGGATTTTCTTCGCCGGCGACCCAGCGATTTAGCAGAGAAAGGCCATAATGAACATGATCAACGTGGGAGGCAATCGTCGTTTTTCCCGGAATTGGTCTGGCAGAGGCGGCGCTGGCTGAAATTGAATCAAGTTGGCGAAGCAAGCCAGGATCACCCGGATTTAGCAGATATGCCTCGCCGCCGGGCGGACCGTCGATGATTTCGATCAGCAGCTTGGCCAGCGCGCGTTGAAAGACCGAGTCGGTGCCGTTCATTGGCCTGTCCTAATCATCATCCTTCCCATCATCCCCATCTCCCACCGGAGATTCTCGCCGTATTGGAATGTGCGATGTCGGGCCTTTGACGGTTTGCCAGGTGATCTCATCCAGCAAATCCGCCGGGGCGGCGTCGGCGTGGGTGAAATCCATTTTGTCGGATTCCTCGGCCATCTCCCGCCGCGGATCGCCCTTGGGCAAATCGGCGGCATTTGGATTGATCTGGGCCATCACCGTTTGGTCCGGGCCGATGGCGGTGAATGGTTCGGAATTGCTGGGGGATGTATCCCAATCCATGATCGGATCGGCCACCGCATCATATTGCGAGAGTGGCTTGAGGCCCAAAATCAATTCGATGGTCTTAAGCATTCCATCGGTGTTGAGGAAATGGTGATCGATACTGTTGCGTTTGATCCAGGGGCTGATGACGTAGCCGGTGGTGCGGTGGGCATCGACGTGATCGATGCCGCTCTGGGCATCGTCCTCGATGACGAAGATGGCGCTGCTGGTCCAGACTGGGCTGTTGCTGATGGCTTGCACAATTTCGCCAAGTGCATAATCGTTGTCGGCAACCATAGCGGCGGGCGAATGGCGATTCGAGCCGCCGCCGCCGGTGTGATCGTTGGGAAGACGGATCAATGTCAGCGCGGGAACGGCCGATCCATCTGATGATTTCGCCAGCATCATCTGAAACTCGCGGTTCCATTCGGTGAATCGGCTGTCAGAGTTGCTCTTGCCAAATTTCTGAACGCTGTACAGGAACCGCCGATTGCCGGTTTGGGCGGCGAACTTTGCGGGGGCATCGCTATCGGCGTAGGTGAGATCGAATCCCCGGTAGTCAATGTCGGTGATCCCGGCCAGATCATGCCCGGCCGGCAAAAGCCCGGCGACGGTGGGGTAATTGTCCGGCATCCCGCCAATGTTCAATTCGCTGTCGGGTGCGGAGAGTAGAAACCCATAGTTTCGCATCGAGAGCCCGGCATCTCGCGCGCGGTCCCAGATGCGCGCTCCGATGCTCGCTACATCCGGCATCGTCGCAGCTCCATTTTTCAAAATCGGATTGCTCGACAGCGGCTTGTCGTCATCATCATTGGCCGGCAAACCGCCGGTGGGCAGCCGGTTGTTCGATCCTTCAAAATCGTACTCGCGGCCCCGATGGGAATATTGATATGGCACGTTGCGCACGACATACGCATCAGCCATGGATTGCGTGCTCCAGACCCACCCATCCGCGCTCACATCGGCGCAGGCAAACAAATCGTCCATCAGCGCGAACCGATCGGCAATCGCATGCTCATTGGGCGTCACGCTCTTGCCAAACAGTACCAGCGTTGGATCGCCGTTTCCCTGCGGCATATCTCCGAGAATCTGATCGTAAGTGCGGTTCTCCTTAATGATGTAGAAGACATGCGTGATCTTCCCCGCGGCGAGTCCGATGTTGGCCAGCGGATTGGGCTGATTGGCCAGCGTATCCAGACGATTTTCGGCCAGAACCTCGGCCGTCGATTTCTTGAGATCATCGTCATCAGGAATGGCCAGCGCGACCGAATTGCCTTCGACGATACTAAGAACGTAGGCATTTCTTCGGGTTGGATCATGCGGGTCGGGAACATTGTTGGGATTGCGAACATTGGTTCCCCGGCCGTTGACCACAAGGAGCTGCTTGCCATTGTGCGTGACCACAACGCCGGTGGGATACCAACCGGCCGGGATATATCCGAGCAACGTCGGTTGATCGCCGGTATCGATGACGGCGACGGCATTCATGTCGCCCAATGCGACGTAGAGGCGTTTGTTGTCGGGTGACAGGCTCATGCCCAACGGCGTGACGCCGGGCAGATCGCGCGCCATGCTCGGCCGCAGCAGGACCGTCGCGGCGACCTGATTCGTGGACGTATCCACGACGGAGATCGTGTCGCTCAGCGAATTGGAGACATACAACTTGGATTGATCCGGTGATAACAACAGCGCCACCGGATGCGCGCCCGTATCGATTTTCTGCGTTTGCGTGATGTTGGATGGATCATGCGTATCCAGCACATACACGGCATCGTCGCGCTCGGCGGCCACGTAAGTTTCGGTGCCGTCGCGCGAGACGGCGATGCCCAGCGGGAAATTGCTGGTTCCGCCGTGGCTGTTGGTGAAACGGAATCGGCCGAGCTCCTGCCTGCTTTTGGTGTCATAAATACTCATGCTGCCCGGAAGCATGTACGGATTGTCCGCCTCGGCCGAGGCGTTATTGCTGACATAAAGCCGGCCGTTGCCATCCAGTGCAATGCCAGCGGGAAAATCGCTCGGCTTGGTTCTGATCGCGCCCATTTGCTTCAGAGAGCCGTCATCACCAAGCTGGATCGTCGCAATCGCATTCTGATTGCCTTGGGAAGCGTACAACAAATTGTCAGGTGAGATTGCCAGGCCATAGTACAACCCCTGGCCGATGCCGACCGTGTTAACGGCGGTAGAATCCTCGCCGCCCGGCCGGGTGGTGGCGGGCGACATGTCCCGGGAACGGCGATTTGAGAAATCAAGGTGCGCTACACCGTTGCCATCTTCCGTTCGGACCGACCAGAGCGATTCGAAATACCCCACGTCGCTGGTGATGGCATATTTGCCATCGGGGCTGACGATCACATTCACCGGCAAATTTCCCAGACTCTGCCCACTCGGCAGATCAGGCGAAAGATTCTTGCCGTTAATCAACGGCTCTGACCGCGCCAAGCTTCTGATGGGCTGCGCTGTCATCATGGGCCGGTTCCGGCTGCTGGCGCACCCCGTCAATACAATGACAAATAATGCAAGAAACAGGCGAGCAAATTTCCGATGCATGAGATTCTCCTAGTCGGCCGAGTATAGCGACCAAGCGTCACCAATCCGATTGCATCATTCCCACGCGCCAGGTTTTTCGATTCAGAAGATATTGAACCACTAAGCCACAAAGACACGAAGCGGTTTCCGACGACCCCATTCAACTCTGCAAGCTGTGCATCTGAAATCAAATATCAAAAATGAAACCATAGATTTCGCAAAACCGTTCTGGAACCAAGGAAACCGCTTCGTGCCTTCGTGGCTTAGTGGTTAAATTTTCTCCGAATTGAGATACACTCTGGCGACAAGAGAACCGAATGGCGGAAAAACAAAACATTAATCTGGGCCGGCGAAAATTCTTAAAACAGGCGGGGGCGCTGGGCGGATTGGCGGCGACACAGGCGCTGCTGGGATGTGAATCAATCCACGCCAAGTCAATCGCCAAATCCTCGCCGCCCGCGCCAGCAACGCCGCTGCCGCCGCCAGATCGTATCGCCATCGCGGCTTCACTGGATGATCCTGTTGCAGCCTCGCGACAAGGGCAGTGGGCCGTCCAACAGTTGCGTGTAGCGCTGCAGGCGAGCGGAGTTGATGTCGAGATTTGCCAACAGCCGGATCAGGTTCCGGATGCGGCCCTGTGCATCATCGCCTCCGGTCCAGTTGCCGGTTTCCCGCCGGGGTTGTCGCCAGAGGATAAGAATATTTTCGGCGACTCGGTCAAACCCGAATCGGTTTTTCTGGCCCGATTTCAATACCAGTCGCGCCAGTACCTCCACGCCGCCGGCACTGACCCGCGCGGGCTGGTTTATGCCCTGACAGAATTGGCCGATGCTGTTGAGCGATCCGACGATCCGCTGGCGACTTTGCGCGAAACGCCCATCACGCTGGAATCGCCAGCCAATCAGGTTCGCAGTGTCATGCGATTGTTTGTCAGCGAGTTGGAAGACAAACCCTGGTTCAACGACCGCGATTTCTGGCAAAATTATCTCTCCATGCTGGTCACCCAGCGGTTCAACCGATTCAATCTGGCGCTGGGATTGGGATACGATGCGCCGCGCGGATTAACCGACACATACTTTTATTTCGCCTATCCGTTTTTGCTTTCCGTACCGGGATACAAGGTGAAAGTGGTCGGACTTTCCGATGCCGAGCGAGATCAGAACTTGGAGATGTTGAAGTTCATTTCCGACCAGTGCGCATTACTCGGATTGCAATTCCAACTCGGAATCTGGACGCACGCTTTTCAATGGGAAAACAGTCCCAAAGCAAATTATGTCATCGATGGCCTGACACCCCAAACTCAGGCCGCCTATTGCCGGGACGCCCTGCACCAATTGCTGGAAGCCTGCCCCGGAATCACCGGCGTGACATTCCGCATCCACGGCGAGAGCGGCGTTCCCGAAGGCTCGTACGATATCTGGAAAACCATCTTCGACGGCATCGTCCGCACCGGTCGGCCCCTCGGCATCGATATGCACGCCAAGGGCATGGATCAGAAAATGATCGACGTCGCCCAGGCAACTGGACTGGCGGTGACCCTTTCGCCGAAATTCTGGGCCGAACACATGGGGTTGCCGTATCACCAGAGTTCGATCCGCATGGAAGAAATGCCCAAGGATCGACCGGACTCCGGATTCATGGCGCTTAGCACCGGATCGCGCAGCTTTCTGCGATATGGATTCGGCGATCTGCTCACCGAAGATCGGAAATATTCCATCGTCCATCGCATCTGGCCCGGCACACAGCGGCTTCTGCTCTGGGGCGATCCGACATTCGCCTCCGATTACAGCAAGGCATTTGGATTTTGCGGGAGCGATGGGTTTGAAGTTTTCGATCCGCTCTCGTTCAAGGGCCGAAAGGGATCGGGTTTGCCGGGTGGCCGTGACGGTTATGCCGATGCGGGCATCAAACCGATTGGCGGGGACTGGCGGAAATTTCTTTACACCTACCGTCTTTGGGGTCGGCTGGGATTTAACCCGGATTCACCGCCGGAAATCTGGCGGCGACAGCTTCAGCATGATTTCGGAAGCGACGTCGGAAATATGGAAACCTCCCTCGGCAGCGCCAGCCGGATTTTGCCGCTGGTCACCACCGCGCATGATCCCTCGGCCGCCAATGCGGATTACTGGCCGGAGATGTATCTGAACATGTCGCTGGTGGATGAAGCCAATCCGGGTCCGTACACCGACACGCCGGCGCCGAAGATTTTTGGGAATGTCAGTTCGCTCGACCCGCAGTTGTTCGCCGGTTGCAATGAATTTGCCGATGCGCGGTTGAAAGGCATTCCGCTGCCGAAGATCACGCCGCTCGAAGTTGCCGCGCAACTCGATGCATGGTCCGGCGGGGCGGAGGATTTGTCGGCGGCGACGGAGCCGAGCAATTGGTACATTCGCGCCGCAATCGACTTGCAGATTTTGCGAGGCCTCGGCCGATTCTTCGCCGCTAAAATGCGCGCGGCCGTTCTACTGGAAATTTATGCACAAACCGCGAGCGAACCGGCGCATCAGGCGGCGCTGGATTCGTATCGGCTGGCGCGGGACGCGTGGTCGGCATTGGCACGCGTTGCCTCCGGCGCTTACGCAAAGGACATCACCTTCGGCCCGGAACCACAACTTCGCGGCCATTGGCTCGACCGATTGGCGGCCATCGAGAAAGATATTTCCGCCATCGAGAGTCTCCCGCCGCCGGCGAACAACAACGCAACCGATCCGCAGACGCTGGCGGCGCTGCTGGATGAAATCGCCAACCCGCCCAAGCCGCCGGCAATGCCGGACATTCAATATCAGCCGCCGAAATCAATTCATCGCGGCGATTCGCTGCGGATTCAGATTCCTGTGCCCAAGACGCCGGTTTCGCTTCGCCTTTGCTATCGGCATCTGAATCAGGCGGAGCCGTACCAATACATCAACATGCGGCAGCGATACGAATCCATCGATGCGACGATTGACGGCTCATTCACCGATTCGCCATTCCCATTGCAATATTATTTCCAGTGGCGCACGCCGGACGGCGTGGGGATTTATCCCGGCTTCGCCGAGAATTTCCGGGGGCAGCCGTATTTTGTGGTGCGGTTGGCGAAATAATGGGATCAGATCAGGCGGCCCGGGTCCGTCGCCGACGAGAACGCGCCTTTTTAGTTCCGACGGGTGTGTCGGCTTTCACCAAAAGTTCGAGCTGCGCGTCCGATTCGTTAAAGAGCAGTTGGACGACATCGCGGACATTGGTGACGATCTCGTCGAGACTTCGACCTTGAGTGATGATCGCCGGTTCCTCCAGGGCTTGCGCCACAAGCCAATTGCTGTCCCGTTGAATTTGAATGTGTAAATATCTCATCAGGCAACGCGCTCCCCTGCGGGTCGCGGCTAAACAGTTTTGCTTTCTCCGTGCTCTCCGTGTCTCCGTGGTGGAAATTCTTTCTCCGAATCACCCCATATTCCCGATCATTTCCGTCGCAAACTCGCTGCATTTGATTTTCTTGGCGCCTTCCATCTGGCGGGCGAAATCGTAGGTGACGGTTTTCGCGGCGATGGTGCGTTCCAGGCTGTGGATGATCAGGTCGGCGGCGGGTTGCCAGCCGAGGTATTCCAGCATCATCACGCCCGAGAGGATTACGCTGCCGGGGTTGACGACATCCTGATTGGCGTACTTGGGCGCGGTACCGTGGGTGGCCTCGAAGACCGCGTGGCCGGTGATGTAATTGATATTGCCGCCGGGGGCGATGCCGATTCCGCCGACCTGCGCGGCCAGGGCATCGGAGAGATAATCGCCATTGAGATTCGGCGTGGCGATCACGTCAAAATCCTCGGGCCTCGTGAGCACCTGCTGGAGCGTGATGTCGGCGATGGAATCCTTGATGATGATTCCCGCACCCGGCCGGCCATCCGGGATTTTGCACCAGGGGCCGCCGTCGATTTCCACCGCGCCAAAAAAATCCTTCGCGACACGATATCCCCAGTCGCGGAACGCGCCTTCGGTGAACTTCATGATGTTCCCCTTGTGTACGAAAGTGACGCTCTTGCGTTTGTGCTTGATGGCATAGCCGATGGCGGTGTAAACCAGGCGCTCGGTGCCAAGATAGCTGATGGGTTTGATGCCGATGCCCACTTCGACGCCCATGTCGCGCTTAGGCGCGCCGATGCTTTCGAGCTGCTTTTGCCAGACCTGCGACGCATCCTTGGTTCCGAAACGGATTTTTTTGAATTCCTTGGGGAAATTCTGCTGAAAGAAATCAAGGATTTTCTGGCTCTCGGGCGATCCGCCGGCGTATTCGATGCCGGCATAAATATCTTCGGTGTTTTCGCGGAAGATCACCATGTCCACTTTCTCCGGGCGTTTCACTGGCGAAGGCACACCCGCGAAATATCGCACGGGGCGAAGGCAAACATAGAGATCGAGCATTTGCCGCAGGGCGACGTTCAGCGACCGAATGCCGCCGCCGACGGGTGTGGTCAGCGGTCCCTTGATCCCGACGAGAAATGCCTTGAAGGCATCCACGGTGTCGTCTGGCAACCAACTGTTGAATTTATTGAAACTTTTTTCACCCGCGAAGACTTCCATCCAAGCGATTTTCTTCTTTCCGCCGAATGCCTTATCGACGGCCGCATCAAAAACGCGCTGGCTGGCGCGCCAGATGTCCGGGCCTGTGCCATCGCCCTCGATGAATGGAATAATCGGCTGATTGGGCACGGTGAGCCGACCGCCGGAAATCGTGATCGTTTCCCCATCTTTGGGCGCGGTTACATCTTTAAATTGGGGCATTGCGTTATTCCTTTTTGTTTTTGTGAAAGGTAGGCAAATCGGTCTCAAACGTCAAAGCGGAGAAAAAAATGAACCACGAAGCCACGAAGGCACGAAGCGGCTATTCTCGCTCCAGAGGGACTGGGCGAAATGAGCTTTTCAATTCAAAATCTAAAAAATGAAAAGGTTAAATTCGCAGAGTTGCGTTAGAACCACGAAAGCCGCTTAGTGCCTTCGTGTCTTAGTGGTTCAATCTCTTGGTTTGTGGTTCACTCTCTTGCTCGTCCGGAATCGCGCTCGTATCATTCCCGGTCCGTCGCGGCTGTGGCGGAATTGGCAGACGCGCTAGATTCAGGTTCTAGTGTCCAAAAGACGTGCAGGTTCGACTCCTGTCAGCCGCAATTGCAAAATAACACGGTTTTTCCGGTATTTTTTTGCATTTTTTGCCCTCCTATTCAAATCGCTCCTATACCCTAATAGACACCGGCATACACCAATAAACAGGATAAAATACGCGCATATTCACGCGCATATTTTCACTGATTCAAAAATTAAAGTCGGGTAATATATTTCCGGATGAAACTCCGCCTGTTCAAAATGCTTGCCGGGGCATCACTGACATTGTGTGGGGTTTCAACAATGCTGTGGATTATCAGCTGTCTGGGCGCGCGAAATCTGAGTATTGGGCCCGATTTGAATAATGGTCCGGCAAAAGGAGCCCAAATCTTAGTATATGACGGCATTGTGCGGATGGAGTTTGAACGAAATGTAAAGCCGTATTCCAAAACCTGGAACCCATGGGCGAAACCATCTCCAAAGTGGTTTTTCCCATATACCTTCGGCTATTACCATGGTCCCGATTGGATCGATTTTACACCGGGGCCTCAGTGGTATTCGATGCAAAAGACATGGCCGGAAGTTTGGGTGGTCGGCTTCGCGATATGGCCAATTACCTCACTGACGGCAATATGGCCCACAATTTTTTTACTGAAGTGGAATGCTCGGCGTCGGGTGGGGAAACGCTCGCAAAATGTTCGCTGTGTAGGATGTGGTTACGATCTCCGGGCCACGCCGGACCGATGTCCGGAATGCGGCATGGTTGTGGCGAAAAAAGAAATACTCTCAAACTGACTGTGTATCGGAAACACTCATGCCCAATCCCAATCGCATCATCTTTCGCATGGGCAAACGGGTTTATCTTCGGCCGGTGCTGCGCGAGGATTTGCCGAGATTGACGGTCTGGATTAACGATCCCCAAGTCACGAAAAACCTTTTCGCATTTCACCCCTACACGCCGGAGGATGAAGAAGCCTGGGTTCGCAAAATCTCCGAGAATCATGGCAAAAGCGAAGTGCTGGCGATCGTGCTGGAGGATTCGGACGAGGCGATCGGCGTGATCGATCTGCGCGGGATCGACCCGCGCAACGGCCACGCGGAGATGGGATTCTCCATCGGCAATAAGGCGTATTGGAATCAGGGATATGGCACCGAAGCGCAAATGTTGATTCTGGAATACGCCTTCAACACACTAAACCTGCGAAAGGTTTGCTGCACGGTGAACGAGGCCAATCCCCGCAGCCGGCGATGCCTGGAAAAATGCGGATACCGGGAAGAGGGACGGCTGAAGGAACATTTCTACAGCCAGGGGCGGTTTTTGGATGTATTTCAGATGGCGGTTTTCAAGGCGGATTTTTTGAAGATTTGGGGGGAGTATCGGGAGAAGAATGGGATGTCTTCTGTGTAGCCGGCGGGCTTGCCCGCCGATCCGCGGCCCGCAAGCGGGCCGGCTACACGGGGATTTCGCCCGGCAACCGATACAAATGTCCGTATTGATTAAACCAATCCACAAACCGCTTCATCCCATCCGCCAGTGAAACTTTTGGTTTGTAATCCAATTCCACCGCGGCGCGGCTGATGTCGGCGCAGGTGATTTCCACATCGCCCGGCTGCATGGGTTGGCGATCCAGGATCGCGGGCTTACCGATGGCTTTTTCCAGCGTT
>Ga0302325_10004669_pt1 | contig 31520 bp, 24 predicted proteins | sample Palsa_T0_2_FD_201948 | JGI IMG/M metagenome (GOLD analysis project Ga0302325, IMG submission 201948) | Peat permafrost microbial communities from Stordalen Mire near Abisko, Sweden - Palsa_T0_2 | ecosystem: Environmental > Terrestrial > Soil > Palsa > Peat permafrost | place: Sweden: Abisko... | reverse complement strand
AAATCGATGTTGGCGCGCTCGCTCGCCGAGTCGATCAACGCGACAGCCAAGCGCGTGCAGTGCACGCCGGACATGCTGCCGGGCGACATCATCGGCAGCTCGATCTTCGACCAACGGCGGGCCGAGTTCGAGTTCCGGCCCGGTCCCGTGTTTTGCAACGTGCTGCTCTCCGACGAGATCAACCGGGCCACCCCCAAGACGCAATCGGCGTTGTTGGAGGCGATGGCGGAGCGTCGCGTCACGGCCGACGGCGTGACGTACGACCTTCCGCGACCCTTTCTGGTCCTGGCCACGCAAAACCCGGTCGAGCAAGCGGGCACATTCCCCCTGCCCGAAGCCCAGCTGGACCGCTTCCTCTTCAAGCTCGAGATGGGTTACATGAGCCTCGACGCCGAGTTGGAGGTCATGTTCGACAACTCGGCGAGGTTGTCGATCGAAGGCATCGGGCCGGTGGTCGAGACCGAGGACGTGGCCGCCATGATCGAGTACGCCACGACCATCAACGTGTCCCGGGAGGTCGGCACCTACATCGTCCAACTGGTGCACGCCACCCGCTCCGACCCGGCCGTTGCCGCCGGGGGCAGCCCGCGGGCGTCCATCGCCCTGCTGCGCGCCAGCCGGGTGCTCGCCGCCTCGGACGGTCGCTCGCACGTCTTCCCCGATGACGTGCGGACGCTGATGCGGCCGGTGCTCGGACACCGGCTCATCCTCAACCCCGACTCGATCCTGCGGGGCGAGACGGTCGATGTCGTCCTGGAGCGGATCGGACAGCAGATCAAGGCGCCCCTCGTGACCGGCAGTGAACGGTCCGGCACGTCGCGCCGCAACGGCGCGGCGAGAAGCGCTCCGGTGCCTTCGCCGGTCGGCGGGGTCGAGCGGTCGGTCTGAGGTGCGCGGCCCGCGCGCCGACCATGACGCCGACGGCGCGCCTTTGCGCCGGCGACTCCTCGGCCGGCTGGACAGGACCCGCGACCAACTCACCCCCGCGGCCGTGCGCGCTCGCCTGGCCCGGTGGGAGCGTCGCCTCGGCATCACCAGGACGGGTCAAATCGCCATCGTCGGCGGTGTCGCCCTCTGGCTCCTCGCCCGCGTCGTCGCCGGCACCGCCATCTACCTGTTTGCCTACGGCGATCTGCTCCTCGTCGGACTGGCGTACGTGCTGGCGCCACGACAACTGCGACTGGATGGGGAGCGCACCGGCCTCTTCCCGCGGGTCCAGGAGGGCGACCAGCTCGACGTGCACCTCAAGCTCACCGCCACGCGGCGGATGACCCCCTTTGTCATCGAGGAACGCGTTCCGGAGCGCCTCGGCCGGACCGTTCGCATTCCCGTCGACCGGCTAGCCGCGGGCGGTACCGTCACCCACAACTACAGCATCCGGACCAGCCGCCGAGGTGTGTACCAGGTCGGCCCGCTCGTCGCCGTGGGCAGCGATCCGCTGAAGCTGGCCAAGCGCGAGACCGTCGTCGCCCAACCGTTCGAGTTGCTCGTGCACCCCCGCGTGGACGTGGTCTCGGATCGGGCGCTGACCCGACAGTTGGAGGATCCGCCCATCCGCCCGCCCGTCTCCAAGCCTTGGCCGTCGGGCCTCGAGTTCTACGGCATGCGCGACTACACCCCGGGCGACGACCTACGGCGCATCGTGTGGAGGGCCTCGGCGCGGACCGGCAAGCTCATGGTGCGTGAGGCCGAGCAGGGCATCACCGACAAGATCACCGTCATCCTCGACACCAATCGCGCCTACCACGATCGTGACAACGAGGGCTTGTCCGAGAGCTTCGAGATGGGGGTTCGGGCCACGGCCAGTCTGGCGGTGCGGCACCTGCGGGAGGGTTACGAAGTCAAGGTCGTCACCAACGGCGGCCCCCTCACAAGGCCGGCCCGCGGTCCCCGCAACGAGTTGATGGTGCTCGACGCCCTCGCCAAGGTGGAGATGAGCCGGGACCCCCTTGGTGGCGCCATCCGGCAGGTGATGGCGACCGGACAGCGCGACGCCCACAACATTCTCGTCACCCCCCACCTCACGCCCGGCGATGCCGGTCAACTCGAGCTGTTGTTGCGCACCGGCGTGTCCGTCCTGGTCGTCGCCCTGCTCTGGGCCGAGGACAACACCGGCGGCGACAACACGACGGTCCTGGGGGTGGCGGCGTCGTTGGGCTGTCAGGTGGTCGGCATCCGCCCGGGCCAGGATCTGTCGACCGCGCTCAGCCACGACATCGGCGCCGGAAACCGGATCTGAAGATGGCGATCGCGACCGACGAGATGACACTGCCGTCGGCGGCCGACGCGCCGGCCGCCGACGCGCCGGTGGCCACCACCCCCACAGGGCCGCCGCCGACGCGCTCGGACGGGGGGGCCACCGACTTCGTCGAGTCGGGATCTCGGTGGCGGATTGCCGCGGCCGTCGCCGCTTCATCGCTGGCGGCCGCCGTCATGGTGGGGGGGGTCTTCCAAGGAGCCAGCGGACGCATCGACGCCGGCGTCGCCGCCGTGGCCGGTGTCGTGCTCGCCACGCTGTCCAGTCGCATCCGCCGGCCGGCGCTGGCCAACCTCGCCATCGTCGCCGGCATCGCCGCAATCGGCGCCGCTCTCGTGGCGATCACCGGCGTGCAGCATCTCTCCGAGCTCGACCGGCTGGTCAGCCAGGCTCGCACCGCCGGCAGTCTGGCCCGGCCGCCGGTCGCGTTCACGCCCGGCTGGGTCGCGCTCGTCGGTTGGATCATGGCCATGCTGGCGGTGACGGCGACATGGGTGGCCATCGTCATGGACCGGCCGGGGGTGGGCCTGCTCATCCCCTTGCCCGTCGCCGCCGTGGCCGGCATCAGCATCCCCCACCACCAACAGGTCGCCAGCGGTATCGCCGCCGTCGCCCTCTTCGCCGTCGGTCTCGGCCTGCTGTCCGCAGAGCCCGCATCGGCGGATGAGGATCGACGGCGGTCACGGGCGCACGAGCTCCGCCGAGCCGTTCGGTCGGTGCCGATGATCCTCGTCATCGCCGGGGTGCTGATCGGACTTTCGAGCGCGCACATCCTCTTCCCGCGCCCTTTCGTCGACCCGACGCAGCAGCCGCAGGCCCCCAAGACCGTCCCGTTGGCCCAGGTGCAGGACCGGGTGCTCTTCCAGGTCCAGTCCACGATCAAAGGCCCGTGGCGGATCGGCAGCCTCGATGTCTACGACGGGCAGGAGTGGGAGCTCCCGCCCTATTCGCAAAATCAGTTGGCGAGCGTCCCGAGCTCCGGCATCGTCGACAGGACGCTGTCGCCCGGCGTGGCCGCCACGTTCACAATCTTCGGGCTGAGCGGTGACGTCCTACCCGGGCTCCCCAACACCTACGGCGTCCAGACGACGGGGCCGGCGCTGTCCTATGACGCCCGCAGCGGCAGCATCCAGGAGTCCAATGGTCAGCTGCAACGCGGTCTGGTGTACACCGTGGTCGCCGCTCGCCTCCCGAGCGCGGCCGATCTCATCCAGGACCATCAGGCGCTCCCGCCCGACGTGGCGCAGTTCACCCGGATCCCGCCGCCGCCGCCCGGCGTCCAAAACCTGATCGACCAGGCGCCGCGCACCAGCGCGTGGGCCGAGTTCGACTACCTGCGCACGTGGATCCTCGACAACGTCGTCGCCGTCGGGCCGGGCGTGCCCGTTTCTGTCACCCCCGCCCGGGTCGACGAGATGATCACGGGCAAGCGTCAGGGATCGCCCTTCGAGATCGTCGCCGCCCAGGCCATGCTCGCCCGATGGATCGGCGTCCCTTCACGGATCGGTTACGGCTACGAAGGCGGTACCGACGTCGGCACCGGCACGCTGGCCGTGCGACCGGCGGACGGGGCGACCTTCGTCGAGGTCTACTTCCCCGGTTACAAGTGGCTGCCCATCGTGGGCACCCCGAAGGAGGCGCAGGCCTCAACGAGCTCGAGCACGCAGCAGCGCACCGACTCCAGCGTGACGCCGAGCGGCAACATCTCGGCCCAGCTCTACCTGCCCGAGGTCGTCGCACCCCCGAGCGTCCTTACGCAACAGGTCCGCAACGTCGTGCTGCTCGTCATCGTTGTCCTGCTGGTGCTTCTGGCCGGCTACGTCATCTGGCCGGCCCTCCGCAAAGTGGTCATTCGCGCCCGGCGGCGGGCGGCCGCGCATGCCGCCGGGCCCCGCGGCCGCATTGCTCTCGCCTATGCCGAGCTTCGCGACCTCTGCACCGACTTCGGCTTCTACCACCCCACCGATTCGCCGCTGCTCTTCGTCGAGCGGTTTGTCGACGACGACGAGCATGCCCAGTTCGCCTGGCTCGTCACCCGCTGCCTCTGGGGCGATCTGTACGACGGCGTCGACGACCATCTCGCGGCCAACGCCGAGGAATTGTCACGCGCTCTACGCCGCCGGATGGCCCTCGCCCAGCCCGCCTCACTGCGACTCGTGGCCGTCTTCTCCCGACTCAGCCTCCGCCATCCGTACGCGCCCGAGATCGACGAAGCCCGACACACGAGGGGGGAGGCGCGTGAGCTCGTTGCCGCATCGCGGTAGCCGCATCGTCCTCGTCGCGGTTGTCGCCCTACTCGGGGCCGCCTGCGCGCACCGCGCCGCGCCCGGCGTCACCGCCCAAGTCCTCCAGGCCGACGTCGTCTTCGGTGCCAAGACCGCGCCGGTCGAGCCCACGGCGTCCGCGCCCCCGAATGCCCTCCCGCCACAGTCGGCGACGGCTAACGAGACGACGGCGCCCCCGCTCGCGTCGCTGGCCCCCTTGCCCCTCACCATCCCGCCGCTGACGATTCCCGTCAGCGCGCCGGCCTCGTCGTGCCCCATGGCCGGACCGACGGCCTTCCCCAAGACGGCGGCGACCTACAGCGTTCCCCTGGGCAGCTTGCCGGCCGTCGGCACCTACCGCTGGAAGCGGCAGGGGACCGTCACGGCGACGAGTGGGCGCCCACCCACCAACGTGGACGGCTTCGAGACGCGACGGATCGACAACGTCATCCAACTGGCGCCGGTCTCGGATCCCTCGACGGGGGAGAAGTATCCGTCATTCCGGTACGACACGACGCAGCCCGACCTCCTCACCGGCTCGACCGTCACCCGGACGTGGCAGGTCGAGGGCGGAGGTCTCGTCATCGGCCCCAACGACGCGCCCATCCTGCCGGAGGGGATCGCAACCAGCCAGATCCCGACGGTGACACCGCCCGAGCAGGGACTCGCCCTCGCCAGCCAGGTGACAACGGCCGCTGACGGTACGACGTCGACCTTCTCGCCCGTCACCCCGTTGCTCCTCTTCCCCTTCCCCGTCAGCGTGGGCCAGACCTTCACCTCCACGGCGATCGACCCGGACACGTTCGCGTCGATGACCTACGCCGACGCGACCGTGCTGGCGCAACAACGGGTCGACGCGTGCGGGGCGGTCGTAGAAGGCTGGGGCGTGACCGGGCTGCTGGAGTACACCAGTCCGTCAGGCGCGGTCTCGTCGTTCACCCTGACGATGGTGGTCGTGCCCCAGATGGGGTCGATCCTCGCCGCCGAGTCGATCAACCAGAAGGCCGGCGGCGGCACCGGTGAGGCCGTCGATTGGACGATCGGTCAGGTCAACCCGTCGCCCCTGCCGGTGAGTGGGTCATGAAGGAGCTCCTCGCCACCCACCGCCGCGTTCGCGACGGCTTGTCGGCGGCGGTCGTCCTCGGAATGCTCCTCGTCTGCACGCAGCTTCTCTTTCCCGCGCTCGGGTCGGGACCCGGCACGCCGACGGCCATCCTCTTCAGCGGTCTTGTCCAGGGGCTGCTCACCGCCCTGACCGCCGTCGGTCTGGTCTTCGTCTATCGGTCGCTCCGCGTGATCAACTTCGCCCAGACGGCCATTGGCGCCGCTGGTGGCGAGCTCACCTTTCAACTCCTCGAGCTGACCAGGACGCCGTGGCCGATCGCCATCGCCCTCGGTGTCGCCGTGGCCGGCGCCGTCGGACTCATCTTCGACCTCACCCTCGGCCGGCGCTTCTTCCGGGCGCCACGCGTCGTGATGACGACCGCCACCATTGCTGTGGCGGCGTTGTTGTCCAGCGTGTCGGATCAAGCCGTCAACCGGCTGCCGTTTTTCAAGCCGGTGTCCGAGCGGACACTGGTCCAGCTGAGTGGGGCGGCCGAGTTGCGCAAGGTCCTGCCCTTCAGCAGCTGGTCGTTCGACGTCGGGCATCTACGCCTTCCGTTCGGCTTTGCCGAGCTCTTGGCCATCGGGGTCAGCCTGGCGGCCATCATCGGCGTGACCGTGTTTCTACGGGTCACGTCGACGGGTGTCGCCGTGCGAGCCATGGCCGAAAACACCGAGCGGACGTCGTTGCTCGGCGTGAGCACCGGCAAGCTGTCGTCGACCGTCTGGGTGATCGCCGCCCTCCTGTCCGGTGTCGGTCTGATCCTTACCGGCGTCATATCGACCCCCGCGGCGGCGTCGGGGACCGCGCCCGAGATCCTGCTCCCGGCCCTCGCCGCCGCCGTCATCGCCCGCATGTCGAGCATCCCATGGGCCGTCGCCGCCGCCGTCGGCATCGAGGTGGCGCAGGCGGCGTTCACCTGGAACTTCCAACACGACGCGCCCATCTTCGACCTGCTGCTCTTCTTGGTGATCGGCGGCGGCCTGTTGTTGCAGCGCCGTCTGGTGACGCGCGGCGACGATGGCGGCGGGGTCACGTGGGAGGCAACCCAGGAGCAACGCCAGGTACCCCGCGAGCTGCGCGAGATCGCCGGAGTCCGGCTCTCGCGTATCGCGCTGATCGTGGTGGCGATCCTGGCTGCGGTCATCTACCCCCACGTTGTCAGCGTCAGCTCCATCCTCCTGGGCGGGGCCATTGCCATCAGCGCCATCATGGCCCTGTCGGTCCTCGTGCTGACCGGGTGGGCGGGCCAAGTCAGTCTCGGTCAGTACGGGTTCGCCGCCATCGGTGGTGTGGTCAGCGCCGCGCTGACCTCCAAGGTGGGGCTGACGTTTTGGGTGGCGGTCCCACTGGGGACGGCGCTCTCTGCGGCCATCGCCGCCCTCGTCGGCATCCCCGCGCTGCGCATCCGCGGGCTCTTCCTCGCCGTCACCACCTTCGCCTTCGCCGTCGCCGTCCAGTCGGTGCTCTTCAGCCCTCGCTACTTCGGCTGGCTGCTGGCTTCTCAGGTGCGACGGCCGACCCTCTTCGTGCTCGACTTCCAGGACGAGACATCCATGTACTACCTCTGCGTGGCCGCCTTACTCGTGGCCATCGTGGTGGTGACCAACCTCCGGCGCAGCCGTACCGGACGCGCCCTCATTGCGTCGCGCGAAAATCCGGCCAACCTGGAGACCTTCGGGATCTCGGCCGTGCGCGCCCAGCTGACGGCGTTTGCCATCTCCGGTGCCCTGGCCGGGTTCGGGGGAGCCATGCTCGTGCATCTCGTGCAGGGCGTCGGCGCGACGTCCTTCACGCCGACCGACAGCATCGACCTCTTCCTGTTGGCGGTGCTGGGGGGTGTGTCGTCGGTCCCCGGCGTCGTGCTGGGCGCCATCGTCTTCAACGTCAAGACGTTTTTCCTCGGGACCAACCCGATCCTCGGCGGGGTCGAACCGTTTTTGGTCATCGCCCTGCTCTTCATCGAGCCGGCTGGCCTGATCGGACTCGTCAATCGGGCTCGCGACGCGGTGCTGCGCATCGTCGCCCAGCGCCGGCAGTTGATCGTGCCCAGCCTGTTTGCCGACCAGGATCCCGATGCCCTCGCGGCCCGTTTGATCCCGCTGGCCCCGCCGCTTCCCAACGGCGGCATGGCCGCGCTCCCACCCCAAGACCGCTACATCATGTCGACCGATCTGTACGTCGGCTCTCGCCTGCGCCTCTTTAGCCGCAAACCCCAGTCTTCGGGCTCGCGCGAGGCCGCGCTCATTGCCACGGCCGTCTCGATGGCTGACGAGGCATCGGACGACCTTGGGGTGACGTCGTGATCGCCGAGGACGACGTCGTGGCCCACGCCGCCGACGCGACCGCCGCCCAATCGGGCTTCTCCCTACGCCAGGTCTTCGACTGGCGATCGCTGGCCCGGACGCCCTACGGCGCGGGACCGATCGCCTTGATGAGCGTCATCGCCCTCTTCCAATCGATCGACAGTTTCGCCTTCACGTTCGCACTGCCCGAGATCATCCGGACGTTCCACATCACCTTCACGAGCATCGCCTCGATCGTGTCCATGGTGGGGTTCTTCGGCGCGATCGGCGGTCTGTATCTCGGCTATCTGGCCGACCGGATCAGGCGTCTGCCGATGTACCTGATCGGGACGATCCTGTCCGGTTTGTCATCGATGGCCACCGCCGCCGCCCACTCGACGCTTACCCTGGGGACGCCGCGGGTGATCGACACCGGGGCTGAGGTGGCCGTCGGCGCGCCGCAGTTCAGCCTCATCGCCGACTACTACCCGCCTGACTCGCGTGGTCGGGTCTTCGGGCTCATGGGAATGGCACAAAACCTCGGCAACGTCGCCGCGCCCATCGTGGCCGCGACCGTCATTACCGCCCTGGGTCTGCGGGTCACCTTTGTCATCTTGGGTGCGCCGATCACCATCCTCGGCATCGTCGGCCTCATCGTCCTGCGCGAACCGGTGCGCGGATTTTTCGAGCGCAAGGAGCTCGGCGCCACCGACGACGTCGCCAAGCGGGAGGACGATGCTGTCTCGTTCGGCGAGGCGTGGCGCACGGTGTGGTCGATCCGCACCGCGCGCCGCATGTTCATCGGCGGCGCCATCATCACCATGGGCTTCCTGCCCTTCTTCACCCTCTACCAAGTGTTCCTGTCCCAGGTGTACGGCTTATCCACCGCCGCCCGGGGCGCGGTCAGCTCGATCTTCATCCTCGGTGCTCTCGCCGGTACCTTCATCGGCGCCGGCGCCATCGACGTCATCACCAAGTACCGACCGGCCCGGGCGCTCACCCTGTTTGGGCTGTTCGCCAGTGTGGCGTCGCTCGGCATGCTCGTCGTCGGCTTCACGCCGCCGTTGTGGGTCGTGGTGGCCGGCATCACCTTCTTCTTCTTCGGCGTCTCGCTGACCGGACCGGCCCAACAGGCGGTGATGAGCCAAGTCATTCCCCCACAGGTCCGGGGCATAGGGCTCCAGGTCCTCGGGCTCGCCGTCCTTCCTGCCGTCGTCTTTGCCACGCCCGTCTTTTCGCAGCTCGTGACCCACGACGGTTGGGGCACGGCGATCTTTTGCTCGGTGCCGCTCCTGGTCGTAGGCGCCGTTGTGATCGGATCGGCCGGAGCCTTCTTCGACCTGGACCGGCGCAGCGCCTTGGCGGCCTCGCTGGCCGCTGAGGAATGGCGGGAAGCCAAGACCAGCGGGATGGGCAAGCTCTTGGTCTGCCGGGATGTCACCGTGCACTACGACAACGTCCAGGTGCTCTTCGGCGTGGACTTCGATGTCGAAGAAGGCGAGATCATCGCCCTTCTCGGCACCAACGGCGCCGGCAAGTCGACCCTGCTGCGAGCCATCACCGGCGTCCACGAGGCGTCGGGTGGAGCCGTCGTCTTCGACGGCCGCGACATCACCCACATGCCGCCGCACGAGGTCGCCCGGCGCGGCGTGGTGCTCATGCCCGGAGGTCGCGGCGTCTTCCCCGGCCTCACCGTCGCCGACAACCTGCTCGTCGGCAGCGCACTGATCGGGGGGCATGGTGACGATCACGGTCTCGACGAGGTGTTCGAGCTGTTCCCGGTCCTCAAGGAGCGGCAGGCGACGTTGGCCGGAGCACTGTCGGGGGGCGAGCAGCAGCAGCTCAGCCTGGCCCAGGCGTTCCTCGCCAACCCCCGCCTGCTCGCCATTGACGAGCTGTCGCTCGGGCTGTCGCCCATCGTTGTCGCCGAGCTGATCGACAAGGTCAAAGAGCTCCACAAGCGCGGCACCACCATCGTCATCGTCGAGCAGTCGGTCAACGTCGCACTCGCCATCGCCGACCGAGCGGTCTTCATGGAGAAGGGGGAGGTGAAGTTCTTCGGCGCGACGAGCGATCTGCGCAGACGACCTGACATCCTGCGGGCCGTCTACGTCCGAGGCGCCGGCGGGGCCACCGGCGGCGGCTCGGCAGGCCGCGCCCGCCGCTCCCGCCGGTCCGCCGCCGGCGTCGACGCGGCCAGCGCCAAGAGCTCGGCGCTCGAGGTGGCCGGTCTCGTCAAGGACTACGGAGGCATCCGGGCCCTCGACGGTGTCTCGTTTGCCGTCCCCCAAGGAATGCTTCTCGGTGTGCTCGGGCCCAACGGTTCGGGGAAGACGACGCTGTTTGACATCATCAGCGGCTTTCAGCGAGCCGACGAGGGGACGGTCCGGTATGATGGCATCGACATCACCGGGCTCACCGCGCAGGACCGGGCCCGGCAGGGCTTGATCCGCCGCTTCCAGGACGCTCGCCTCTTTCCGTCGCTCACTGTGTTTGAGACCCTCGAGCTCGCGCTCGATCAGCAGTTGGCCGTCAAGAGTGTCGTGCTCAACGCCGCCGCACTCTCGTCGAGCCGGAAGTCGGAGCGGAGGTTGGGGCGCCGAGCCGACGAGTTGATCGAGCTGCTCGGGCTCGGTGCGTACCGCGACAAGTTCGTCAAGGAGCTCTCCACCGGTTTGCGGCGCGTTGTCGACCTTGCTTGCACGATCGCACGCGAGCCGAGGGTGCTGCTCCTGGACGAGCCATCGTCGGGGATAGCCCAGGCCGAGGCTGAGGGACTGGCGCCGCTCCTGGCTCGCATCCGCCATGAGACGGGGACGACCATGCTCGTGATCGAGCACGACGTGGCCCTCCTCAGTCGCATCGCCGACGAGCTGATGGTCCTGGTCGGCGGGCGGGTGCTCGTGCGAGGTCAGGCTGATGTGGTGCTCGACGACGAGCGCGTCATCGAGGCCTACCTGGGTGTCTCGGAGACCGCCACGCAACGATCAGGAGAGATCACATGAAGCACGCTCCCACCCGCATCTTGGTGGGCATCGTCGTGGCCGCGATCTTGCTGGCCGCCTGCTCGGGCAGCACGACCGTCGGCAAAAACCTTCAGACGCAAGGCTTCAGCGGCCAGACGTCCGGCCAGCTCGGCGACGAGACGACGACCACCACCCGCGTGGCGGCGCCACCCACGACGGCCAGGGCCACCGCGGTCACGCAACCCCACCACGCCGCCCCGTCGCCGACGACGACGCCCGCAGCCGCCCCCAAGGCGACGACACCCACGCAGCAGGTCGCCATCCAAATCGCCATCAACAGCGACAGCGCCTCGGCGCAGTTCGTCCCTGCGGTGGCCAAGATCTACACAGGGACCTGCGCGCAGTTCACCAACGACGACTCCGTGCCTCGCTCGGTGGTCGCCGACGACAACACTTTTGCCTCGCCCCTCATCTCACCCGGGCAGCACTGGGTCCTGTGTCTCAGCACCCCGGGGACGCACAACTATCACGACGGCACCCGCCCGTACGCCGTCGGGACGCTCGAGGCCGTCGCCCGATGAGGCTTGGTCGGGTCCGGGCGCCCATGAGCGCCGCCATCCTCGCCCTCGGGTCGCTGGTGGCGGTCGCGGGTTGCGCCACGTCGCCTGCCAGCGCCCGGGGATTGTCGGGCGCCCAGATCAAGGCCCTCGATCCTGACCTCCTGCCCGCTCACATCCTCGATCTGTCGGTTGACGTGGAGAACGTCACCAAGCAACTCCACAACGCCCAAAACAGCTACGTCGACGCGCTCACCTTGTTTGGCCTCCGTCGTGGCTCGCTCCTCATCGCCACGTTCCAGGTGAGCCAACTGACATCCCTGGCCCGGGTCAGCAATCCCGCCTTTCAACAAGCGTTCGTGGCCAGCATCGGCGGCACCACGCCGGTCGAGGTCCGACTCGGCGGCACCGACGTGTGGCTCACGACAGGTACCGACGAGCAGGTGTCGATCTGGTTCAGCGGCCGCGACCTTCTCGTCCTGTCGGTGCGCAACGACTACGGCCCGCAACGCACCCTCATCCGCCAGCTCTTGGCCGTCCGTCCATGAGGCGCGGGTCCTTCGGCGTCATCGTCGGCCTCGTGCTGATGGCATCGTCGCTCGCCGGCTGCAGCAAGGCCGCCGCGACAGCGAAGGCACAATTGTTGACGGCCATCGGCAACACCGCGCTGCTGTCGAATCATCTCAGCTACCTCGACGCGGTCGGCGCCACCCAGCTCGATGTCGATGCCGACATCGAGGACGGGTTCCGGTATCAGGCCAGCCTGAGCGTGGACGGCACGGCTGCCTACCAAGAGATCGCCCGTGATGATGCCCTCGCCGCCCGACTCCTCAGCCCGGTCGGGCTTCAGTGGGTGGCGGCGTCGCCCGCGTCCGCCGAGGCCGGACCTCTGGCGAGTGGCGGCTGGGTGGTCGACGAGCTCGGAGCTCCGGTGTTGACCAGTGCCCTGCCCACCCCGGGTGCGGATCCGATCCTCGATGCCCTGTCCTACTTCTCGACCCTCGAGGCCTCGGTGGAGGCGGCCGAGGTCGTCAAGTTTGATCCCAACGCCCTCGACTACCGGCCCGACCTGGATCCCTTCCCGAGGCCGGGCCCGGGGGTGATCCGCTACGACCTCACGCCGGGACGTCTGCCGACGCGCGCCACGGCCACCGGTCCGGCCGCCGAGCCGCCCGGCGCCAACGACTTGGAGAAGCTCTCCGTCTACGTCCACGACGGTCTCGTGGTCGCGGTCCGCGACCAGATCGCCGTCGAGCCGTTCGTCCAGCCACTCGAGCGCGCCTATGCCGTGCATCCGCCCGGCGACGCCGACCAGCAGGCAGCGGCACTGCTGTCGCTCATAAATGGTCTACGAGAAGCCGCCGGAGTGGCGCCGATCGTCCCCCGATCGCTCACGCTGATGGTGACGCCGGAGCCCGTCGGGTTCCACGTCGTCATCCCGCCGGCGACTGTCGCCAGTCTGAAGATCCTCGACCACCGGGGCAGTGCCACCGGTCAGCTCACGTTCTGATGCCGCCCAACCTCATCGCATCAGCTGCTGGGCAACGGAGTCGGAGAGGGCGGCCCGAGAAGCGAGCACGGATCGCTGGGCCTTTTGCGGGAGTCGACGTCGGCGTCCGTCCATGTCCCGGGAAGGAAGCGCGCCCCACCGCCCATCATGCGGTAGCAGCCTTCGGGCTCCGGGTCCCCGGGCGTGGTCCCGTTGGGATCGAACCACGCCACCGTCAGGTCCTTCACGCATGAGTAGTCGTTGGGTAGGTAGAAGCAGGCCTGTACCTGCGGGTCGGTGCTGCGCACCGCGGGGATGGCGTGGAAACCTTCGTCGATGGCCTCCGACGTGAGGTGGGCGCCGCCCACCTGGATACCGCTGAAGACCTCCCGCAACGTGGGATAGACGATGCACCAAAAGAGGCGGACGTCTTGATAGGCGGCGTCGGGATCGGCCTCCCTCGCCGCGATCACGCAATACCGATTGTCGGGGTCTGCGGGGGACAGGGTCTGATTGGTGACGGCCCGCACGTACGGCCACGACAGTTTGTTGGTCTCGAAATCGCCCTGGGCGTTGAGGGTGTCCTCGCTGTAGCCGTCGCCCAGGAAGATGAACTCGGGTAGGAAGCCGAGCTCGGAAGCCGAGTCGAGCTCGCTCGTGTCGCCGTCATCAGCCATCAGCTCCGTGGTGACGCCTTCGCTGCGAAACTTGGCTTGGAGGTCGAGGGCCTCGTTGGGACAGGCGTTACCGGTCTCGTCATAGCAAATCTGTGTCGACCGGCCCGTCACGTAATTGGCGCCGCACGTGGTCAGCGCGTGCTCGATGTCGCTGTCCCACGCCGCGTAGTTGGGATACTCGGTTGGGTCGCCCAGCTCGACGACGCCAAACTTGCGGGGCTTGCCGTTGGCCCCTGGCACCCCGGAGAAGTCGACCGGGCTGTGGGCGGCGACGCTACAGACGTAGTCGGCCATTTGTGCGGCCCGCTGGTCGACGGACGGGCCGAAGCTATAGACCAGTCCCGGGTACTCCTGGTAGAAGCTGGCCGGCTCGCCGAGCTCCAACTGGTCCTCCCCGACGCTCGCTTCGATGAAGACCGTCCGGTGGGCGGCCACAAACGGCTCGACGTAGGCCTCGGTGTCGCCGGCGGCCGCGTCCACGACGATGAAGGGGTTGCCCTCCTGCAGCCCGAGTACGGCTTCGGCGTGGCGTTCCTCAGGCGTGTCCTGGTAGGTGCCACCAACCTGGAGGTAGAAGTGGGCCTCGCGGCCGTAGAGCTGATACCGCGCGTTGAAGTAGGTCTCGGCCAGGCGGAGCATGCGAAACCACAGGTAGGTGTAGTTGGGGTTGTTGACGTCGTAGACCCCATCGGGCGGTGACGCCTCCGCCCCCCGACTCGTCTCGATGGTCGTTCCACTGTTGATCATCCACAGGATCCGGATCTGCGTCCCGCTGACGCCCGTCGCGGTCGCACCACCGTTGTCGCCCTCGAAGTAGGCAACGCACGGAGGTGAGAGCGGGTCCTCGGTCTGGCGCGGTGGGTCGCCGACGCAGTCCTTCGTCACCGGCTCAGTCCCCAGGCCACCAGGGATCAGCGGCGGCAGGGGCGGGATCGTCACGCCAGCCGCCAGGGTCGTCGACGGACTGCTCTGGCCGAGACCCTCACCCGCACCACCCAACCCGAGCTGGCCGAGATCGCTGAGGTTGCCGGCGGCCGAGCGGCTCGACTGAGCCGTCGGCGGCACCGGCGCGTATTCGAGCGTCTGCGGAGGGTTGGTCTGGGGAACGTGGAGGGCGGACGGTAGGACGAGCACTGCGAGGAGCACCGCGCACAAGCCGCCCAGGAGGGGCGGGTACCGCTTGGCCCAGTCGCGGCCCTCACGCGTGCGCTCGGCCACCAGCCTCCTCCGTCATGTTCCCCACCGTAGGGCGCGGCACAATGCGGGCGGATACGTCCGGTTGCGGCCAGCCGAAGCGTCGCATGAACTGGTGGGGTGACCGCCCCTCGTGACATCACCGTTGACGCCGGCTCAGTCGAGCTGGCGGTGCTCGATTATGGCGGCGATGGCCCGCCCGCCGTCTTCCTCCATGGAGGGGGACGGACGGCCGCCGACGCCCACATGGTCATCTCGGCCATGGGCGGCGCGGTGCGCGCCGTGAGCGTCGACTTCCGCGGTCATGGCCGGTCGGGCCCGGTGACGTCGTGGGGGTTTGACGATGGGGTCGCTGATGTTGGCGCCGTGATCGCGGGACTGGGCCTTGACCATCCCGTCGTCATCGGTCACTCGTTGGGCGGCATGGTGGCGGCTGCGTATGGGGCCCGCAACGGTGGTTGTGCGGGCGTGGTCAATGTCGACGGGCACGGCGCCGGGCACGCGTCGCAGTTCGACGGGATCGACCCTGTCGAGGTCGAGGCCGCCCTGGACAGGTTCGCCGAGGAGTCCGTCGCCGGCTTCAAGTCCGTCCAAGACGAGGGCGATCAGGCGTGGGTGGACTCGGAGCTGGCTGAGTCGCGAGCTTGGTTGGAGAAGGCCGGCGTCGACTGGGTGACGGTCGAGCCGCTGCTGTGGCGCGGCTACCGCGATCTCGGTGACGGACGGTGGCAGCGCAGCCCCAACGCCGCCGTCAACTCCTCCATGTACCTGTCGTTGCGCGGCGTCGAGATGATGGCCCACTACCGGGCGTTGACCTGTCCGACGCTGATCTTCCGCACCAACGACGAGCCGTCACCTGACCCGTTCATTGCTCGCATGCTCGACGCCTATCACGTCGGCTTGGCTCGCCAATTGGGCGAGGTCACCGCCGCCAACCCGCTGGTCACCGTCGAGCACTTCGCCAGCGGTCACATGATCCCCCTCGAAGCGCCGACCGCGCTCGCCGAGCGACTGTTGGCGTTCGTGTCCAGCCTCTGACGCCTGTAGTCAGTCAGCGAGGCGGGAGCTGAGGTCGCCGCCGGTCCGGTGGTGGTCCGAAGTCGAGGCGCGTGGCGCGCGTGCGGGTGCGGGTGCGGCGCAAAGCCTGGCCGACGAGTCGAAGGGCGGCATCGAGTTGGCGATCGAGGCCGGCATCGGCATCACCGGGCTCGACCTCGACGGGGTGCGTTGGTTCGGTGCCGTGACCTTCGAGGCCCCACCCGATCCCCGGGAACCAGTGGGCGAACTCCGGTTGTGACGTGACCGACCCATCCGAATGGGGCTCTTTGAGGTTGATGCCGATCACCCCACCCCACGTCCGGACCCCGACCAGCGGGCCGAGGTCGAGCTGCCTGAACGCTTCGGTGAAGAGGTCGCCGTCCGAGCCGGCGTGCTCGTTGCAGATCCCGACGATGATGCCGGAGACGGCCTGGCGGGGATAGCTGGATGGGGACCGCCACCGGTAGGCGCCGCCACCCAGCCTCCGACGGAGCAGCTTCTCCAACACGAGGGTCGAGACGAAACCGCCCTCGTTGAATCTGACGTCTACGACGAGGGCCTCACGGTCAAACTCGGCGTAGAACGCTCGATGGAATTCTGCGAATCCCGGCCTGCCCATGTTGGGTACATGGATATAGCCGGCCCGTCCACCGGTCTCGCTGTGCACCCGACTGCGGTTGGCTTCGACCCAGGCCCGATAGCGAGCGACCCGCTCGTCGCGCAGGACCCTGACCGTGAAGGCGCGAGGCGGCCTACCCCGCCGGGCGACGGTCAACTCCACCTGGGCGCCGGCCCGCCCGACGAGCGCAGCGCGGGGCGGGAGCGTGAGGCCGAGGGAGATCCCGTCGATGGCGGTGATGACGTCCGCCTCCCGGATGTCGAGCGCGGGTCCCACCAGCGGCGACGAGCAACCCGGGGCCCATCCGTCGCCGACGACGAGGCGGTCGACGCGCCAGCCCCGGCGCCGACTGTCCCATGCCGCGTCGATCGCCAGGTGGCCCACGGCGTCGCCTGCCGGCAGGTCGAGATCGCCGGGGAACTCATAGGCGTGGGACACGCCCAGCTCGCCCTGCATCTCCCAGATCAGGTCGGACAGCTCCGATCGGGAGGCGACTCGGGCGAGGAGCGGTTGGTAGCGAAGGCGCACGGCGTCCCAGTCGACGCCTCCCATTCCGGGATCCCAGAAAAACTCGGCCATCAATCGCCAGGCCTCGTCGAAGATCTGTTTCCACTCGGCGACGGGATCGAGGTGGATGTCGACGCGGTCAACAGCGAGCCAACCGGTGGCTCGGCCCGGGCGGGTGCTGGGGGCATCAACGGGGGGTGCCGGTCCGACGGCGACGCGCCGCAATGTCTGACCGTGTCGGACGAGGAGGAAGTGGCGATCGCCGGACGCCGTCAGATCGGTGACGCCCGTGGCCAACGTGTGCACCTCGCCGTCGCCGAGGGTCACCAGCTTGACCTCGGCGTCGGCCGGAGCTCCGGTGGCCGTCAACGTGAAGTCGACCTGGCCGGCCACGGGATCGGCCCGGAGGATGACGCCCTCGGCCACGGCGATCAGTTGGCCGTAGCGACCCGGCGGGCCCGGCACCGGCCGGACTCGGTCGGCGATGCCGGTCAGGTCGATGGTCACCGCCTCCCGCGGCGGGTTTGGTCGCGTCGCGGGATCAAACGGATCGGGCTCCGCCGCGTCGAGCGTGGCGACGTAGGCCCGGACCGGGCGCGGGAAGTGGAGCTCGAATCCCATGGGATCCTCGCTGGGCTCGAAGACCCTCGCCGACAAGAAGTAGAGGTACCGACCGGCCGGGTCGAAGGACGGCGTGCCATCCCCGAACTCGGCCCTCGTCACGTCGTGGACCTTGGCCGCGGCGCGGTCGTAGACGCGGATCTGGCGGATGTAGTCGCCGACGGCGGCGGCGCTGTAGGCCACCCACCGTCCGTCGGGCGACCAGGTCGGGCCGCCGCAGCCGGCGCCCGCGGGCTCGACCTCGATGCTCACGCCGGTGTCGAGGTCGATGACGAGCAGCTCCCCGCGGTGGGTGGCCACGGCGGCGTGGCCACCGGTCGGACTCACGGCCATCGTCGAGACGCGGCCGGGCACGACTCCCGGCACCGACTCCACCGTGGCGCCGGGGCCGTGGATCTCGAGCCCCTGTCCGTCGGGGCGACTGGCCACCATCAGCAGCCGCCCGTCGCGAAGGAATCGCGGGAGGCGGTGGCGCGCCCCCGACGCGCCGTGGGCTCGGACGGCGCCGTCGAAGGCACCGAACGACACCACCCGCCCGCGGGCCTCGAGCGCAACGTTGGCCGCGGTCTGATCGGCGTCGAAGACGAGTCCGGCCCGAGAGGGGCCCAGGGCGGTGGCGGCCTTCACCAATCTTGGGCGCGAGCGTCGTCCGGCGAGGGGCACCGAGATCTCGACGGGATGTGTTGTCTCGTCGGTCTTCCCGGCGGCGGGGGAGTAGAGCCAGATGTCGGCCCCGCACTGATAGACGATGCGACGGCCGTCGGTGGTGGCCCACCGGGCGTAGAAGTCCTCGTGGTCGGTATGCCGTCGAAGGTCCTGACCGGTGGGCCGGCAGGAGTAGAGGTTGCCCGTCCCTTCGTGATCGGCGAGAAACCACACCCGCCCACCGAGGATCATGGGCGAGGCGATGTCGCCCGGTAGGTCTGGGAGTAGGCGCCGGAAGCGCTCCGCTCCGGGCCGGCGAATCCAAAGTCGCCCCGCCGAGCCCCCGCGATGTCCCTTCCATCGGGCCGGGTCCAACGTGTTGCGGCCGACGACGATCGTCCCGTCGAGGCCCCACGCCACGTCGCGCGCCGGACCGAGCGGGAGACGCTCGGTCGGACCGCCGGCGGCGCTGACGGTGTGCAAGGCGAACAGTTGGCGAAAGGGCTGCTCGCTGTCGCTGCTGAAGACAATGTCACCCTCCGGGGTCCACCCCCTGGTGTGGGCCATGGCACCGAGCCACGTCAATCGGCGGCTCGGTCCGCCGTCGGTGAGGACGACATGGACGTCCTGGCCGCCCGCGTCCTGCCGGGTGTAGGCGATCAGCTCGCCGTCCGGTGACAAGCGGGGGTAGGTGGCGAGCCCGTCAGCCGCCGTGACCCGCGTGGCTCGACCGCCCTCTGTCGGCACGCTCCAGACGTCGTCCTCGGTGACGAAGGCGAGACGGTTCCCGGCGACGGTCGGATGCCGTACATAGGCCCTGACCGCCACGCCCGTCACGTTAGAGCGTCGGTCTCGGTTGTCGAGGCCAAGCGTCGCAGTCGTAGTGGTCCCGCTCCGAACGGAACCGGTGTTGTCAGTCCTTGCGCCACCACCCACCCGATGTTCCAGGGCAAGATCATAGAGCCAAGAGGAGTCGCCGTGACCGACGGCCTAACTGTCGAGAGGTCGACAGAACTATTTTCGGGCTGGTTGGGGGAACCCATCGAGGTGCGGCCGTTCTAACACTCCAGGACTTCCGCCATCCCGACGTCGAGCAGCATCGTGCAAACGGGCCGGCCAGGTTGCGGGTGAGATCGAGGACTCGCAGACCGACCAGCGATCGGGACAGGTCGGTCGTTGGCAGACCTGGGGGCTGCTCACGATGCACGAGCGTGAGGGAGCACGATTCTCGATGGGTGCGTCGGGTCGTGGAAGATCCTGCGCGTCGCCGCTCGCATCTCCGTGGCGATGGCGGGAGGCTCCCCGGTCCCGAGATTGCAGGCATAGACGGGGTGGGCACCGCCCGAGATCTGGACCCTGATTCGATGGCCCGCGCCGAAGCGGTAGGCAGTCGGCCACAGAGGTACGTCGGCGACGAAGACGCCACCGGCGTCGCGCTGGATCAGCTCGGGGGTAAACCGGCGCAAGCCGTCGCACACGTTGAACGATCGGCCGTCTGGATGGACGTCGCAGAGACGAACGAACACGTCGGTGTGGTCGCACGTCGTGGTTAGCTCGATCGACGCCCTGACCTCGCCGGTGATGAGCAGCGGACCCGTGAGAGCGGTGGACGTGTAGACGAGGACGTCGGGGCGGGCCTCCAGCGACGCGTTGTCGGCAACGCCGCCGGTCAGCATGCCGATGCCCCCTACCGACGGTGTCGGGTCGGTCGGGTCGTAGACCTGCTCGTCAGGGATTGAGGGGGGAGGAATGTCGCCCGACAACACACCATCCGGGTGCAGGTGCCAGTCCGTCAGATCCGACGCTGGCGGCCAGTCGGGGAGCTCGCACCATCCAGGGCTTGTGCCCTGGATGTAGAGGGTGACACGACGGTCCCGGCCGGTCTTGGGGTTGTCGCGGAGATGGTTGTCGAACCATTCCAACGGTGCGTCGACGAGTGCCCCTTCGCCCCCCCCACCCAGGTGTCCACCGGGGCCGATCCGAAGCCACACGCCGACGTCGGCCGCGTCCAGTGCCCGGTAGTCATCCAACACGCCAGGGAGCGGGTAGTCCTGCCACCCCTCGATCAGAAGGATCGGGACATTCCACTCGGCGAGCATCGAGCGGTGCTGCAACGGTCCCCAAAACGGATCATCGGAGGAGGGATGCGCGAGCTGTTGTTGGTACAGCGGGAGGTCCTCGCCGGCGACGTGGCGCAAGACATCGCCGAGCGGCAGGTGATCGAAGGCGGGTCGCAAGTCCGCCATTCTCCGCGCCGCCTGCTCCTGTGACGCCCCGTCGGGGACCCCGGGGCGCGCCGGTCGGTTGAACTCCAGCGCGCCGAGATTCCAGGGGATCATCACCTCGAGCGCGAGCGAGCCGCCGGTGAACCACGAGAACGTGCGGTCAGTCGTCGCGAGCGCCACGACCATGGCTCTCAAATGTGGGGGCCGCGTGGAGGCCAGCGCCCACTGCGTATAGCCCATGTAGCTCATCCCATAAGAGCCGAGGCTCCCGTTGAACCAGCCCTGAGCCGCGATCCAATCGGCCGCATCCCGACCATCGGCTGCTTCGGAGAAGAAGCTGTGGGCGCCGCCCGACCCGTCGGTCCCCCGGCACGCCTGGATGACGTAGCGGTAGCCGCGTTGTGCGAAGGCTTGCCCAGCGCCGAGCATGCTGATGGCCGCCCTGCCGTACGCCGTCCGCTCGAGGATCGTGGGGGCATTGTCGACACCGACGGGGTGGTACACGTCCGTCATCAGCGCAACGCCGTCGCGTGTCACGACCTTCACATCGCGTTCGACATCGAAGTCGTTGCTCTGCTCGCGCATCCCGAACGCTCCCCCCGACCTTGTACCAAGTGCTGCCCGACACTATTTCACGCCCGGCTGATGAGCTCGGTGGCGAGCCCGGGGGCGCGGCCACGAGGTAGGTGTCAACCTTCGGCCACCGGCGTGTCGAACAAGAGGAGCTCCGCCTCGTCGGGCGGTTGAAAGGTGGTCGCCCAGCTTTCAAAGTGAGCGCGGGTGATAGGCGAGGCTGTCCACTCGCCCGACGCGGTGCGACGTTCAGCTCGCTCGATCAAGTCCTCCAACGGTGCATCGAGGTAGTGCAGCTCGACTCCCACACCCAAGGCTCGCGCGCCGAGTCGTTTCTCATCCCGCTCAGCTCGCGCCCAGTGACCCCACTCCAAAATTACGCTCTGCCCGTGAGCGAGAAGCTCTTGGGAGAGAGCCCACAGCTGACGTTCGATACGCCCTCGGAATGCTTCATCCCACAGGTCGGCACCGAGTTGAGTCGTCCATCCGTCCTTGTCCAACCTGATGGCGTCGATCTTGGGAGCGAGGTGACGAGCGAGCGTCGACTTGCCCGAGGCTGGAAGTCCACAGATCAGCACCAGCCGCGTCGATGACTTCGCCATGCCCGATTTCTAACAGCTGCCCCAAGGTCGGCAGCCACGCGTGTCATGAGGAGTTGGGTGCGACCTGGAGGGCTCGCCACGCCTGGTAGCCGCCCTCGAGGTCGGTGACGTCGGTCAAACCGAGGTCGAGGAGCCCGGCGGCGGCCAGGCTGCTCGCGTAGCCCTCGTCGCACACGATCACCACGCGGCGGTGGGGATCGTCCATCTGCTCGAGTCGGTGAGGGCAGGTGGGGTCGAGCCGCCACTCGAGCACGTTGCGTTCGATCACGACGGCTCCAGCCAGGGCGCCGTCCCGTTCGCGCAGGGAGGCGGGCCGGGTGTCGACCACCAGCGCGCCGGCGGCCACTGCCGCGTCCAACTGGTCGGCCGCCAGGCGAGGTGCGATCCGCTCCCGGGCAGCGGCGAGGACCTCGTTGATCCCTGGCAACTCAAGCGCCTCGCGCCGGATGCAGGACGCGCGTTGTCGCGGCGGCCTCCGGCGCGTCGTCGACCGAGAGACGGTCCAACAGCCGCCGTGCATCATCGTCGTAGAACCCCATCGAAGTGAGGGGCGGGGAGTAGGCGTGGACGCTGATCGCCAGCTCCGGCCCCATCGACAAGACGTCGTGGACAATGCCGGTCGGGACAGTGACGAGTTGCCCGACGCCGACCTGGCGGTCGTGGCGGAGCGCGGCGCGCCAGCGACGTTCGGTGAGCTCGCCGGTCACCACGGTGAAGGCACCGGCCGAAGGACCGTGGTCGTGCGGCGTGACGTTGGTGCCGGCCGGCCAGCGCAGCAGCCAGGCGTCGTACTCGGGGGTGGCGAGCAGGCGCAGGCCGGTCCTGGCCGTGGGGTGGACGTCGAGGCGGGGGACCCAGTTGGACGCCGTCCGCGCCAACCCGAGCGCGATGTCGCACAAGGCGTGGACGGACAGCTGGTCGGGCCAGGGCTTCGTGAATGGGGCGATCAGAGGTGGAGTGGACAGCCGGACCGACGGCATGGTTTCCAGCGTCGGCAACATGTCCTCAGGATACTCCCTAAAGCTGATCTAACAAGTCAGGATTAGAGTCGCTGATGGATTGCGCGACGATCGCAAGCGTGTCACACATCCGGATTCGTGTCGCTATTCTCGCGCTGTGTCTCAAACTGAAGTACGTGTCGGGGCCCATGGGCGAGTCGTCATACCTTCGGAGATCAGACGCGCTCTAGGGATGGCCGAAGGGTCCACGCTCATCGCCACCGTTGAGGACGGGCGCGTCGTGCTCGAGGATCGTCGCGCTGCAGCCAGACGACTACGGGGGTCATGGAAGCGGCTCGTAGAGGCGGACGATGATCTGGTCCAAGGCTTGCTGGAGATTCGCGCAGCCGAGGTAGCTCTCGACGACGCAGAGGCGGCAAAAGACAGCCGTCGCGCTCAACGAGCGCATGATGTGATCGCCCGCTCAACCGCCCGCCAGCGCGGCCGCCATGGCTGACGTCCTCGACGCCTCGGCTCTGTTGGCTTACTTCTTGGACGAAGCAGGGGCCGAGAGGGTTGAGGACTCGATGGCCGATGGTGCGGTCATCTCGACCATCAACCTGGCTGAGGTGTTCTCCAGACTCGCTGATGCGCGCCCGGACCTGGCGGCACTCTTCACGGGTATTGACCCCGGCGCGGAGGCCGAGGCTGATCCCCACATTCAGTCAAGCCTTGGCCGCGGAGCACCCGTGCTGCCAGGCACGCTGACGGTCGAACCGTTCACGCTGTCGGACGCCATGGCGTGTGCTGCTCTTCGCCCCAGGACCAAAGCCCGTGGCCTCTCATTGGGGGACCGAGCTTGTCTCGCACTTGGGCGTCGGCTCAACGCCAAGGTGCTGACGGCGGACCGCAACTGGCTTGAGCTCGACCTCAACGACCTTGGGATCCATGTCGAGTTGATCCGCAGCTGAGGGTAGGTCTTCGCAACAATCCGCCCTCTCGACGAGGCCCGGTGGGCTCGTCACCAGGGGAGCACGCCGTCGTTCTCGTGGAATGTGCCGGTAGGACCGTCCCGGCCGATGGTGGCCATGCGGACGATGACTTCCGCACCCTCGGCGATCGGCTGCCCCGCTCCGCTGAAGGGAGTGAGGTCGGTGGCGGTGAAGCCGGGCTCGACGGCGTTGAACTTGATGTCGGGCCGGGCCTTGGCGTACTGGACGGTGAGCATCGAGACGGCGGCCTTACTGGCCCCGTACATGACGGCCGGGTAGTGGAACTGCCGCCGCTCGGGATTGGTGACCGCCCAAAACGAGCCGAGCGCGCTCGAGACGTTGACCACGACCGGATTGTCGGATCTCTCCAGCAGGGGCAGTGCGGCCTGGGTGACGCGGATGACGCCGATCACGTTGGTGTCGAACAGTCTCAGCGCCTCTGCTCCGTCGACGTCGGCGATGCTGCTGATGCCGGCGTTGTTGACGAGGACGTCGAGGTGGCCCTCGCGCTCGGCGATCACAGCAAGGGCAGCGGCCACCGACGCCTCATCGGTCACGTCGAGCTGCACGAACTGCCCGCCCAGCTCGGCCGCCGCCGCCTTCCCCCGATCGGAGCTACGGGCGCCGATGTAGGCGGTGTGCCCCTGCTCGATCAATCGGCGAGCGGTTTCGTAGCCGAGTCCCTTGTTGGCTCCGGTAATGAGCGTCACCGTCATGTCTGGCACTCCTACGTCGTTGACGATCTCAGGCTAGGGCCGCTCGATCATCCTCCGAGAGGACTCGGACTGCTGGTGTAGACGAAGCATGCACAGCTCGCCTTGTAGCCAACGGTGGCGAACAGCGTGGGTCCCTCGCGGTGGTCCGCCGAATACGACGTCGCACCTTCGATGGAGACCGGGCTTTGGTAGGAGCCGCCGAGGCCATCGAATGCGGACATCAAGGCCTCAGGTGCGCTCTGCCCCCCGGACTTCGCCAACGCCGCGGCCAGCACGAAGAAGGAGTCACAGATCACGTCGTCGGACCAGTCTGCGCTGCGGCTCACGCCTCCGTCGCCCGCCCACATCGCGCGGCAGCGTCGGGTGGCGGCGCTCGATTCTGTGGTGGCGGTCACGTCGAAGTCGGGTTCCCAGCCGACGCCTTCGACGCGGGACTCGGCCGCGGCGCTGAACTCCATGCCGTTGACCCCTGGACTGGCGGTGGACGTGAGCGCGTACGAGGGCGTGTAGTCCTGAGTGGCCGCCTGATTTTGGAATGCGAAGGCGGCCACACCCTCGAAGCCGCTGACAAACATCACTCGATCCACGCCGGCCGTCTCGAACGGCAACACTTCCGCCCCCACCTGTCCGATGAAGGCCCCGGTGTCAGCGAACCCTGTGAAGCAGTCGACGTCGCGACGGTCGACGGACAGACCATCCTGGGCGAACAGTGGTGCGAGTGTCGCGGTGTAGGCGCGCTCGTTGTACGGGCAGTCCTCGACGACCACACCGATCTTGGTCTGGCGAGACAGGAAGCCGCTGCGGTCCAGTCCGCGGATCAGGGCCCCGTAGCGTTGATTCACCGATGGCGCGATCGGCGAGATCATCATCGGATACTTGGCAAGGTCGCTGGCGTCCGTCCCCCCGGAGAGAAGCTCGATGTCCGGCACGTGGGCGTCCGCCAGGCAGGTCTCGTAGCTTTCGGAGTAGTAGTTCGTCAGGAACGAGATCGTCACCGCGACGTGGTGATCTTGGGTGAAGTCGGCGCATGCAGCCTGGACCTCCGACTCATAGTCAACGCTCTCCGGATTGAAGAAGTCCTCCACCGCGGAGATGTGCCTGCCGTCGATGCCCCCTTGCGCGTTGAGGTAGTTGACGAAGTACGTCAGCTCGTCCTGTGGCGAGAGACTCGGAGCGGTGCCGCCGATCGCGGCGGCCGCGGCGGCCGGCGATGTCGGTCCCAAGATCCCGACCTCGATGGGAGTCGTGATCGGTCGGGTAAGGGTCGCACCAAGCGCGCCGCCCGTTGCCGACCCGACCGGATTGGCCTGGGCGGTCCCGGGCTGACCGCTGGCACTCGATTGCCCGCCCTCGGCGCTCGATCCCGTCGGCGCGATCCCCGTCGGCCCGGTCCCGGTGGGCCCGGTCCCGGTGCCGGTCGACGACGAACCCAACTCGCCGCCGGCGGACAGCTCGCCGTTGCTGCTGACGGTGGAAGACGCGCGCGCGCCGGGGACGGTGGTCCCGCACGCACTGATCGTCATAGCCAACGCCATGGCGGGCACGCCGACACGCATCCATCTCCGCGACATCCCCAGACCCCCGAGGCTCCCTGCAACCACCGTCGCCCCGACCGTAACGCAGTTGACCCCCTCCGGTGAGACGCCGGACCGGCGGTGACCTACCTCTCTACGCTGACCCCTACTGACAAGGAGGCAGCGACGGATGTCGTCCATCGAGGGAGAGCTCGTCACCGAGATGTTGGAGTACGACGGTGGCCGACTGGTCACTGCGTACGTCCCACCGGCTCCGCCCGAGGCCGTCGTCTTCGCCGGAGACGGCCAGCTGATCTCCGAATGGGGAGGAGTCCTGGAGGCGGCCGACGTACCGCCCGCCATGATCATCGGTGTACACCGACTCAGCGATGAGACGCTGCGGCTCCATGAGTACTCACCGGCCTTTGACCCACAACGGTTCGCGGCTCACGAGAAGTTCTTCGTCGAGGACGTCCGACCATGGGCACGGTCGCGCTTCGGAGTCGCGCTACCCGCGCAACGCACCGCGGTGTGCGGTGTCTCGGCGAGTGGAGAGCTCGCGCTGGCCATCGGCCTTCGGCATCCGGACATCTACGGTGCGGTGTTCTGCGCCTCGCCCGGCGGGGGCTACCGACCACCCGACGTGATGCCGACCCCGCTTCCGCGCGCCTACCTCGTCGCTGGCACGGAGGAGCCGTTTTTCCGCGACAACGCGACCCGATGGGCGACGGCATTGGTCGACGCCGGCGCAGACGTCGTCATGACCGAGCGGGTCGGATCGCACGGCGACCCCTTCTGGCAGGAGGAGTTTCCCCTGATGGTGGCGTGGGCCTTCGGACAATGAAACCTGGTGGCGGCCACAGCTGGCAGTACGTTCGGCGCCGTGTCGATGACCCAACTCGTCGCCGAGGTGGCATTTCTGCTGATCGTGTTCGCCGGTGTGTGGCTTGTGGCCGCTCAGATTCCGGCGCTCAAGATCGCCACGCATTGGGGCACTTCGGCTGACCGGCGCGTGGTGCCGACATACTCGCGGTGTGCAGTTCAGCCCTGAGCTCCGTGATCGAGTAGCGGACGGGACCATCACGGTTTCCTACCGTCTGTGGTCGAGACCGAAGGTCAAGGTCGAAGGTCTCTACCGGAGTGGCGCGGTGATGATCGAGATCGACGAGCTCGACCTGCTGCCCTTCTCGTCGATCACCGAGGAGGACCTGGCGCAGACGGGAGAGCCCGACATCGAAAGTCTCCGCCGACGCGCTGCACACGCCGGGCCGATCCACGATGACACCCTCGTCTACCGCGTGGAGTTCCATGTCGCGAGATGACATGGCGGTCCGCGCCGGCAGGGTGCGTCAAGCGCTCGCAGGAGATGAAGCGGCTCCGGGCTAGCCTCTGGCCATCGACGAGATCGTGGTCCGTCTGATGACGCTCAACATCTGGAACCTCTCCGGGCCGTGGCGCCAACGCCGGGAGGAGATCGTCGCCTGGCTGCGACTGGTCCGGCCCGACGTGGTCTGCCTGCAGGAAGTAGTGGAGTCGCCTGACGGGCGAAACCAGGCCCGCCGGCTCGCTGACGCGGCGGGGCTCGGACACGAGGTTGCCTTTGGCGCCGGATCGGTCATCAACGGACAATCCGTCGGCAACGCCATCCTCAGCCGATGGCCGATCGACCACATCGGGACGCACCCGCTGCCCCCGTCCGGTTTCCCCGATGACATAGGCAGGATCGTCGTACACGCGCGCACCGCAGGGTTGGACGTCTTCTGCACCCACCTGGCGTGGCGACTCGACGACGGGGCGGTGCGTGAGCTCCAGGCTCGTGACCTGGCCGCGTGGATCGCCGACGTGGCCGACCCGGCAGCTGCCGTCCCGCCCATACTGGCCGGCGACCTCAACGCCGACCCCGACTCCGCCGAGGTCCGCTACCTCACCGGTCTCACGTCGTTGGCCGATGAAAGCGTCTACTTCCACGACGCCTGGCGCGTGGCCGGCGGAGGGGGAGCCGGCTACACGTGGGACAACCGCAACCAGTTTGCCGCCGCCGACCGGGAGCCGGACCGGCGCATCGACTACATCCTCGTGGGGTGGAGGCCGCACTGCGGAGTTGGGGTCAGCACGGCTCGAGTTGTCTGCGACCGGCCCCTCACCGGCACCCACGCGAGTGATCACTTCGGGCTGATGGCCGAGATCCACGCGCCGGCGCCAAAGAGCGCGGCCTAATTCTCTGGCTGGGACGTTCGTCTCCGGCTACGAAGACGGGGTGCGCAAGGAAGACATCACAGTCGAGGTGGTCTCTTGCCTCATCGCGCAGCAGTTCCCGCACCTTGCTCGTCTCGAGGTCCGCCCCGTGGCTCTCGACGGATGGGACAACACGACGTTCCGGCTCGGCGACGAGCTGTCGGTGCGGCTGCCGAGCCACGAGATGTACGTCGCTCAGATCGACAAGGAGCACCTGTGGCTCCCCGTATTGGCCCCACAACTGCCCCTCCCGATCCCGCGTCCCGTTGCGAAAGGCAAACCCGGATGCGGGTTTCCGGCGGCGTGGTCGATCTACGGGTGGCTGCCCGGTGAGCCGGCAGCGATCGTCGGCGTGCAGGACCACCAACGTCTGGCGACCGACCTCGCCGGATTCCTTGCTGCGCTCTACGCGGCGGATGCCGACGGTGGACCCCCGCCCGGCCCGCACAGTTTCAGTCGCGGTGGTTCGGTTGCCGACAAGGACGAGCAGACCCGCTCGACCATCGACCTACTGGTCGACGACATCGACGCTCCTGGCGCCATCGAGGTCTGGGAGGCGGCGCTGGCCGAGGAATGGGTCAGACCGGGCGTCTGGGTCCACGGCGACGTGACGGGCTCCAACCTTCTGCTCGAAGACGACCGGCTGTCCGGCGTCATCGATTTCGGCTGCTCCGCGGTTGGTGACCCCGCGTGTGATCTCACCCCTGCGTGGACCCTGTTTGAGGGAGCGAGTCGGGAGCGGTTCACGACGTTGCTCCCCTTCGACTCCGGCACGTGGGCTCGCGCCCGGGGGTGGGCTCTTTGGAAGGCGCTCATCAGCGTCCCTGGGCGACCCGCCGACGACCCCGGCCGCGCCGGCACCCGATTCGGCTGGAGATGGGACGCCCACGGTGTGATCGATCAGGTGATCGCCGACCACCGCGACACGCACTGACCCGACCAGATGCGGCGGGGAGGATTCTGCTCTCGACGGCGCGGCCGGCGAGACCTACGGTTGCGCCATGGCGACTGTGCGGAGCGGCGAGGCAAATGTGTGGTGGGAGTCGGCCGGAGAGGGCACCCCGGTCTTGCTCATCAATGGGCTGGGCTCGCCATCGTCGGTGTGGTTCAGGCTGGTGCCGCTGCTGTCGCCCCACCACCGCGTGCTGACGTTCGACAACCTGGGGACGGGCCGGACGGGCGTACCTCCCGGCCCCTACACCATCGCCATGTTGGCTGACGCCGCTGCCGCGGTGATCCGGGCCTCAGGCGAGCCGGCCGTACACGTCCTGGGCATCTCGCTCGGTGGCCTCATTGCCCAGCAACTCGCGCTCGAGTACCCCCAACTCGTCGTCAGCCTCACCTTGGTGTCGACCCACGCCGGCATGGGTCATGCCACAGGCGACCCCGAGGCTTCCGCAGCGATCGCGTCAGCCGGTTCGCTTGCCGGTGACGCCCGCTATGAGTTCCTCGCCCAATTTGCTCACGCGCCCACCACCCCGGCGGCCCGCATCGCCGAGGACTCCGCGGTGCGTGCCCAGCTTCCGACCTCTGAGGAGGGCTACCAAAACCAATTGCTGGCGGCGAGGGGTTTTGATCGGATCGATGAGCTCCAACGACTCACCCTTCCGACCTTCGTGCTCCACGGCGCGGTCGACCGCATGATCTCGGTCGAGAGTGGCCGCAAGCTCGCTGATCACATTCCCGGCGCCCGCCTGACAGTGTTGCCCGACTGTGGTCACCAGCTCTTCACCGATCAGCCCGCGGCCGGCGCCGAGGCCGTCCTCGACTTCCTCGCGCTCGTCAACGCCCAGACCCAGCCGGCCTGAGACCTCGCCTCCCTGATGAGCGGCACATCGTTTGACTCTGCCCTGCGGCGACTCGCCGACGAGGATCCCCACGGCCCGGCGGTGACGTGCGGCGACGTGACCCTGAGCCGAAGTGAGCTCGTCGCTCGGTACCAACGACTGGCGGCCCTGCTGGCCCAACGAGGTGTGAAGGCGGGGTCCACCGTCACCATCGGCTTGCCAAACTCGATCGCCTTCGTCGAGAGCATGTTGGCCACGTGGACGCTCGGCGCCGTGCCCCAGCCGATCTCGCACCGCCTTCCCCCGGCGGAGCGAGCCGCCATCGTGGAGCTCGCCGACCCGGCCCTCGTGATCGGTGTGCCGGAGGCGGAGAGCGGCGGTCGTCCGACGCTCGACTCCGTCCCCGACGATCTCGGGCCATGGGCCGACGCCGAGTACACCACGGCCATCTCTCCGATCTTGAAGACCATGACGAGCGGCGGCAGCACCGGCCGTCCGAAGCTGATCTCCGCGACGCAGCCGGCGATTGTCGAGACCCAGGCCGGATTTGGTCGGCTCCTGCGGTTTCCGACCGGCGGATGCGTGCTCGTCACCGGTCCGATGTCGCACAACGCCCCCTTCGTCGTCGCCACTGTCGGCCTGTTGTTCGGCAACCACGTCGTGGTCATGCCCAGGTTCGACGCGGCGGAGGCACTGCGCCTCGTCCAAACCCACCGGGTCAACTGGTTTTATCTGGTGCCCACGATGATGCAGCGCATCTGGAAGCTCGACCCCGAGGTCCGGAGGGACACCGACATGTCGTCGGTGAGCGTCGCCTTCCACATGGCCGCGCCCTGCCCGCCTTGGCTCAAGGAGGCCTGGATCGAGTGGCTTGGTCCGGAAGCCATCCTCGAGCTCTACGGCGGCACCGAGTTGCAAGCTATGACCGTCATCACCGGTACGGAGTGGCTGCAACATCGTGGGTCCGTGGGACGCACCGTCCTCGGTGAGATCGACGTGCGCGACCCGGAGGGCAAGTCGCTGCCGCCCACCGAGGTCGGCGAGCTTTGGATGCGCCGGGGCCCTGATGCTCCGCCGCCCTATCGCTACATCGGTGCCACCGCCAAGAGTGCCGCCGACGGATGGGAGTCCCTCGGCGACATCGGGTACGCCGACGCCGACGGCTACGTGTACATCACCGACCGTCTGGCCGACATGATGCTCGTCGGCGGCGCCAACGTGTACCCGGCGGAGATCGAGGCGGCCCTCGATGAGCACCCGGCCGTGCGGTCTTGTTGTGTGATAGGTGTGCCGCATGAGGACCTGGGCAGCGTGCCCCACGCCATCGTCGAGCTGGCCGAGCCGGTTTCCGACGAGGACTTGATCTCCTACCTCGCCGAGCGGATCGCTCCATACAAGGTGCCGCGCACGTTCGAGCGGACCACGAGTCCCGTGCGCGACGACGCCGGCAAGGTTCGGCGGTCGGCCCTTCGCGCTGAGCACCTGGCCCGGCTGGCATCGGGTCCCGAGAGCTGACCCCTCCCGACCCGGTGATCACGCCCGTACCCATGCGGGACGGGACAACGCTGGTCGCGGAGGTCAACCTCCCCGACGCGGCTGCGCGGAGCACAGTCCCGGCCGTGCTGGTCCGGTCGCCCTATCACCGCAGCTTGTTTGAGATCGAGGTTCGCCCCCTCGTCGAAGCCGGGTTCGCGGTGGTGATACAGAGCGTGCG
>Ga0302325_10004665_pt1 | contig 31533 bp, 30 predicted proteins | sample Palsa_T0_2_FD_201948 | JGI IMG/M metagenome (GOLD analysis project Ga0302325, IMG submission 201948) | Peat permafrost microbial communities from Stordalen Mire near Abisko, Sweden - Palsa_T0_2 | ecosystem: Environmental > Terrestrial > Soil > Palsa > Peat permafrost | place: Sweden: Abisko... | reverse complement strand
GGTCAATTGAAGCGATCGGCCGGCAGGCATATGCCCTGCTCAAGGCGTACGCTAAATCCAATGGCCTTCGGACATTCGATTCGCTCATCGCCGCGACGGCGATGCTGGAGCGGCGGACGCTGGTCACGAGGAATCGCAAGCACTTCGAGATGATCGGCGGATTGGCGGTCGATGTTCCCGAGTATTAGTGGCCGCGGGCGGCGCTGCGATGGGCATAGTGGCCATCAACGCCCATAGAACGGCATTCACAGACTCCGCGCTTTTGAAAACCTCTGCCACGTCGCGGTCTAACAACACCGCGATTCGATCCGAGTCGAAGACCAAGGGCATCGCACCTCTCTATCGAATAGCGAAATCATAGTTCGGCTTCAGAGCGTGGGGCACTTTGTGCCTGAACATTTATGCGCTTTATCCTTTGCGAGGGAGCGAGCGGCGTACAATGAGGGTTGCTATGAAGAAGAACTTCAAGGGAAAGATTTGCGCATATTGCGGTAGCGCGCAAGCCGCAACGGACGACCACATCTTCGCCCGGAGCCTGTTTCTTGAGGGGGACCGCCCTGACCTTCCGAAGGCGCCGGCATGCAGGAAGTGCAATGAGGCGAAATCGAAACTCGAACACTATGTCACTGCCGTGCTTCCATTCGGCGGAAGGCATCCCCAGGCTGGCGAGAATTTGTTGAAAATGGTGCCGCGAAGACTCGATAAGAATCGAAGGCTTGGTCAAGAGATGGCTAGGTCGATGCGGCCGGCGATGGCTTAGGGAGGGAACAGGGCTATTTCAACGCACGGGTACTCTGGACATCGATATCCAGCGGGTGGAGGACTGGCTAAAATACATTCCTCGCGGGCTCATATGGCATCACTGGCAAGCATATCTGCGGCCGGAAGACTCAGTAACGGTCATGTTCCCGACCGAAACGATGGCGTTCTATTTTAAGGGCCTCGTTGGCGCATGGTCGGTCGCCAAGAGAGTCTCGAATGACCTTGGACGGGGCACAATTCTGTATGAGGGCATTCAAGCCGTAGACCCACCTGAGCTAACGGTCTGGCGCATGTCGATGTATGGCGGTATGGCGAAGGAGAAATGTTAACAAATCCCGCTGAAGCCGTGTCGGAATGGGTCATCATTACGGGTATGCCGCCGGATGACGCGGCACGTGTTTGAGGGCATGCACCGGGCTCATGCGATCTGCGGTTTCTCGTATTTCTCGCACAGGAGATTGAGGGCTTCATTGATAACCCGGCCCGTTGCCGGCCTGGATCAGGGGTGTCGAGACGAGTCTCGACACGACACGCACGAGTGCGTGCGCCACGTTCCCTAAAGACAATCTGTAGAACACGGCAGAGTTATATGCTAGAATTTCAGAATCAGCTATGGACCTTCTACAGGGCACGTTGGATCTCCTGGTTCTGCGAGCGGTGGAACTCGCGCCTATGCACGGCGTCGGCATTGCCGACCGCATCCAGCAGGTAACCCGAGGGGCGTTCGTCGTCAAACCTGGATCGTTGTTTCCCGCGCTCCGCCGTTTGGAACAGAAAGGATGGCTGGAGGGCGAATGGGCGCACTCGGAAAATAACCGCCGCGCACGCTATTACAAGCTGACCCGCGCCGGCCGCGCGCAGCTTGCCGAGGAGAAGCGCAAGTGGTACCGGATGACTTCCGCCATGAACTGGATGCTGGAATCGAAATGATAAATAAAGGATAGATAAAGGCTAGGAAAGCGCATCATGTTCCGCCGCCTCACGCACCTTTTCGAGTACCTCTTCCGGCGCCGCCGCCTGGAAGACGATCTGGACGAGGAACTGCGATCGAGCTTCGACATGATCGTCGACCGGTTCGCCGCGCGCGGCATGTCCCCCGCCCAGGCGCGCCGCACCGCACGGTTGGAGTTCGAGGGTTTGGAACAGGTCAAAGAAAACGTCCGCGACGGCCTGGTGGGGTCCGGGCTGCAAGCGTTACTGCAAGACACGGGTTACGCGCTGCGCGGGTTGCGCCGGCGTCCGTCGTTTACCGTGATCGCGCTGGTCACGCTGGCCCTGGGAATCGGCGTCAACACTGCCATTTTCAGTGTGTTCTACGGGGTTTTGCTGCACCCGCTGCCCTATGATCGCCCCGAAAGGCTCGCGCTGATCTGGGCCAGTTTCCGGACCGCCGGCAACGCGCGCGCTCCCGTATCCGGCGCAATCCTGGGCGAAATCGAGCGGCGCAACCGCTCACTGGCCGGTGTCGCGGGGATTTGGACAATCACACGCACGTTCACCGGAGATAATCCCGAGCAGGTCAAGTGCGCCCGTGTGACCACCAATTTCTTCGACCTGCTGGGCGTACGCGCGGCCCCGGCGCATAAGGGTCGCACCTTCGCCAAGGAGGACAATGGCGGACCCGCGATCATGCTCACGGACGGCTTCTTCCGGCGCCGGTTCGGCGGCGACGATAGGTTGCTCGGCAAGGGTCTGCCCATGGATTGGGAGAATACGCTGGTCGGAATTCTGCCGCCCGATTTCCAGCTTCACTTCGCGCCCGATTCGAACGTGCCGGCCGACGTGCAGGTCTTCGATACATTCGACAACCGCGTCTATGAAGGACGCAAGCAGTATTACATCCGCGTGGTCGCCCGCTTGAAGCCCGGCGTTTCGATGACGGAAGCACAGCGCGATCTCGACCGCGTGGCAACGGAAATCGGCGGAGCGTATGCCGAATATGCCACCGAGAATCTACAGTTCACGCTGGCAGGCATGCAGGCCGATGCCGTGCGCGACGTGCGGCCTGCGCTGGCGGCGCTATTTGCAGGTGCGGCCTTCGTCTTATCGATTTGCTGTGTGAACGTCGCCAGCTTGTTGTTGGCGCGCGCCGGCGACCGGCGCAAAGAGATGGCCGTACGCCTCAGTTTGGGTGCTTCGCGGAGCCGGATCGTGCGCCAGTTGCTCGCCGAAGGCGGTGTGCTTTGTCTGCTGGGCGGAGCGGCAGGCATCGCCGTGGGTTGGGCGAGCTTTCGCGGACTGCTCGCCATCCGCCCCGAGCGTCTGGCGCGCATGGCAGACGCGGGTCTGAGTTGGCCGACGCTGGCGTTCGCCGCCGCCTGCTTGCTGGCCGCCGCGTTGCTCTTCGGCTTCGTACCGGCCATCGACAGTCTGCGGCTGGATTTCGTGTCCACTCTGCGCACCGGGGGCCGCGGCTGGGTAGGCCGTCTTCACCGGCGCGCCGGCGGGACGCTCATCATTGGCGAGATCGCGTTAGGTTTCGTCCTGGTGACGTGCGCCGCGCTCACCGCGCGCGCTCTCTCCAAAATAGAGCAGGTTCGGCCGGGCTTCGAGCCGCGCCACCTGCTTACATTTCAAATCTCCAACGGAATTCCGGGCGGCACGGTCGCCGATTGGGAAGCGCAGCTCGCCGCCATGCCCGGCGTGGAACGCGTGGGCGCAACCTCCCATTTGCCGTTGGACACGGATATTCCCAACTGGTACAGTCCCTACCAGCCGGAAGGCGTCGATAAGAACCAAGCGGCCACCCTGGTCTCCGACCTGCGCTGCGTCACCCCCGGTTATTTTGCCGCGATGGGAGCGCGCCTCCTCGAAGGCCGCCATTTCGACCGGCAAGATCGCGCCGGCGGGCCGCAGGTGGCGATCGTGGATGAGGTGCTCGCGCGAACCACCTGGCCCGGACAATCCGCCATCGGAAAAAAGATTGTCGCCGAGCACATGTCGGAGAATGGATTCGAACCCAGACTCAGCGTTGTAGTCGGTGTGGTGGAGCACCTGCACAATCACTCACTCACCAAACAAGTCCGCGGACAGATCTACATGCCGTTCGCGCAGAGCCCGCGCAGCCCGCTCACGTTCGTGGTGCGCGCCGGCGTCGATCCGTTGTCACTGGCGCCCGCCATGCGCAAGATGCTTCATGATCGCAGCAAAACCGCCGCTATGGCCAAAGTCCGGCCCATGACCGATTACCTGTCGCGCGAGATCTCTCCGATAACCTTCACGGCCGTGCTGGCTGCCGTCTTCGGAGCCCTGGCGCTGCTGCTTGCCGTGACGGGAGTCTATGGCGTGTTTAACTATCAGGTCTCCCAGCGCAGGCCGGAAATGGGCATCCGCATGGCCCTCGGGGCGCACACTGGCGACGTGCTCAGGATGATCCTACGGGAAGTGGGCGTTCTGGCAGCCGCCGGAGTGCTGATAGGCGCGGTCGCGGCGCTCCTAGCCGCGCGCTGGCTGGGAGCGCTGCTCTACGGCGTGGGACCGTTCGATCCGCTCAGCTACGGTTTGGCGTTGCTGTTTCTTCCGGCCGCGGCGCTGCTTGGCGGCTGGCGTCCCGCGGGACGGGCCGCGGCAGCCAATCCGGCCGAACTAATTCGAGAGGAGTAACTATGAAAATTCGTCTCATCAGTTTTCTTATTGCCGCCGCGTTGCTGGCCGGCGCGGACGATGAACGGGCCGCCGACCGCGCGGCTATTCGTGCTCACATCGACCGCATCTTTCAGGCGTTCATCCACAAGGATGACGCCGAGCTGCGCGCCACACACGCCGCAAATTGGCTCGGGTATCTCCAAGGTTCCCCCAAGATGATTCGCGGCGTCGACGAGTACATGCGCAACGCCGCATATTTCGACTCAAAGAGTCCCTACGGCATGACCGGCTACAAAATGCGCGAGTTCGACATGATTTTCAAGGGCGACGCCGCATTCGTAGCGTTCGTCGCCGAAGTCGAATACAAGGTCCCGGAGGGACCTGTCCAGCGCACGCTGCGGATCGCCGATTTTTACACCAAGCAAGACGGCGCGTGGATTCAGACGGGGTCCGACACGGAGCTGCACCCTGAGTCGGTCGCGGAGCGGTCTCAGACGCTGCGCAAGTTGTCCGAGACCGAAAAGAAAAACCTGTTGGAAGCGCGCGAGGCGGTGTGGCGGGCGTATTTTGCGGGTAACCGCGCCGCGCTCGAGAAACTGCTGCCCGCCGAGCTATTGACCATGGATCCCGGGAGCGGCGAATGGGGCAATCGCCAAGCCGTCCTGGAAAGTTCGGCGCGCTTTGCCGCGGACGGCGGCAAGCTGACACGGCTCGAATTTCCGAAGACGGAGATTCAGGTGTACGGCTCCGTGGCCATCGTCTATTCGAAATATGAGTACGAAATCGAGCAGGGCGGAAAGCCATTTACAAACTCGGGCAGGGCCACGGAAGTGTTCGTCTACCGCAACGGAGCGTGGGTGAACCCGAGCTGGCACTTGGATACGCGCGCGCGATGAATTCGAATACAAATAATGTCAAGCAAGCCGTGCCGTTCCTGGGCGTGGCGAACATGGAGGACAGATCCCGATGGCTACCGGTTGTTCTTCGAAGTGGCTAGAGTCGAATGCCACTTAGTTTTCGCAATCTCGCAATCCTGCTTAATTTGTGGGGCGGACCCCGCCGGATGCGGAAAACCGCACGTCCGGTGGTGCGGGAGGGTGGCGGGGCGCAATCCCCGCCACTCGACCCAATCGATTTATGCAGGTGTTCGGCCATGGAATAGGTAAGTGACATTGGGCAGAAATGCCAGTTCCCCAATCTTGGCATAAAGCGGTAGCTTAGGATTGCCTTTGGCCTGGTTTCAGAGCTTCCGGACTAAGCGTGGGGCACTTCTTCGCCCAGAGCCGTGGCCAGATCAATTTGATGGTCCTGTTCATTCACCAGGATTTGCCGAATTTGCTCGGCCATCGCGAACTCGCCTAGTTCTTCACACTGTCGCACCCGTTCCCGGTAGTTGCGTATCGTTTCAGTCTCATTCTTCAAATCGGCGCGAAGCATCTCCTTCGGGTCGTCGGAGGTCTTCACGGGTTTGGGTGTGGTGATCGGCATTTTGCCGAGATAATCGATTTGGCGGGAAATAATCAGCGCGTGATCGAGTTCCTGCTTGGCATGGATTTCAAGCTGATCCGCAATATTCATGTATTCCGCGCCTTTGAGCACTTGCGAATAAATCACGTAGGCGATGATGGCCTGATATTCGCGGGCGAGGTCCTCGTTCAACAGGTCTGCGAGCTGGTCGCGCGAGATCGTTCTTTGTTGTTTTGCAGGTCGTTTGTGAGCCATGTGCTTTCTCCTGTACTTTGCGGTGTGGTTAATCGTTTGAGTTGAATCCGGATCTCCCGATCTGGCCGGAATTATCATTTTGACGTACCGGCCGAAGTTAGTAAACACCAATGTTCCTCGCCGAAGCCGTCCGCGTGCCTTTCTATACATTTTTTCGCGTCCCGTAACGGCAGAGACGCGTCAAGCTGCCATGTTAACTTAATCGGAGTGCTCCCCATCGACGAACAGTTAACCTATCTGAAGAAAGGGCTGGCGGAGATCATTCGCGAAGACGACCTGCGCGAACGGCTGGTGCAGGCGGCTCAGGCCGGGCGTCCATTGCGCGTGAAGGCCGGCTTCGACCCCACCGCACCCGATCTGCACCTGGGCCACACCGTCCTGCTGCGCAAGATGAAGCATTTCCAGGATCTTGGCCACACCGTCATCTTCCTGATCGGCGACATGACGTCGCTCATCGGCGATCCCACGGGCCGCAACATCACGCGCCCGGCCATGACGCGCGAAGATATCGATCGCAACGCCCAAACCTACCGTACGCAAGTTTTCAAGATTCTGGATCCCGAGAAGACCGAAGTGCGCTTCAACAGCGAGTGGCTGCAGCCCATGCGCTACGAGGAACTGGTGCGCCTGTGCTCCCGCTACACCGTGGCGCGCATCCTGGAGCGCGCCGAGTTTTCCAAACGCTACAAAGACGGCGTGCCCATCTCGGTACACGAGCTGCTATATCCGCTGGCGCAGGCTTACGATTCCGTGGCCTTGCAGTGCGACGTGGAAATGGGCGGCACGGACCAGAAATTCAACCTGCTGGTGGGCCGCGAGATTCAGAAAGACTACGGACAGCCGCAGCAGATCGTGGCCACCGTGCCGTTGCTCGAAGGTCTGGACGGTGTCAACAAGATGTCCAAATCGCTGGGCAATTACATCGGCATTACCGAGCCGCCGGAGATCATGTACCGCAAGGTGATGCAAATCGGCGATGGTCTGATGTTCCGGTATTACGAGTTGCTCACGGACCGCAGCCTGGCGCAGATCGATCGCATGCGCGCGCGGATCGCGGACGGCGAACTCCATCCCATGCAAGCCAAGGCGGAACTGGCGCGCCTCCTTGTAACCGATTTCCACTCCGCAGCGGACGCCACGCGCGCGGAGGAGGAGTTCAATCGCGTAGTGCGCCGTCACGAAGTCCCGGCGGAAATACAGACCATGCCGCTACCCGAAGGCTTGCGCACCGCCGCCGGCATCCGCATCGACAAATTGCTTGCCAAGATTGGTCTCGCCGAGTCGGTCTCTGACGCCGCGCGTAAAATCAAGGCGGGTGCGGTCGAAATCAACGGCGAACGCGTGCACGATCTCGTGTTGGCGGATGCGCCGGCCGAGTTGATCTTGCAAGCCGGCAAGAACTGGCGCAAGGTCGTGACATAGCGCATGCTGGCTTTCCGCGACAATGTGTTCCTGGCCGCCGACGCCCTTCGCGCTCACAAGCTGCGCGCCTCGCTGACCATGCTGGGACTGACCATGGGGGTGGCCACGCTGATCGCCGTCATGACTCTGGTGCAGGGCGCCAACCGCTACGTGGAACTAAAGATCGCGAATCTCGGCACCAACGTTTTCCGCATTTCGCGTTTGCCATTTGTGTTGACGGATTTTGCGGTGGTGGCGCGCGCCCAGCGCAACAAGAACATTCTGTTGGAAGACATGCAAGCCGTAGCGGAAGGCTGCCGGCACTGCCAGTACGTAGGCGCCTCGGTCGCCAGCACGCTGGGCGTGCGCTACCGCGACCGTGACCTGGAGGATGTCTCGCTTTACGGCCACACTCCCAACATGGCGGATATTGACACGCGCACGCTGGCGTCCGGCCGATATTTTACCGAGCCGGAGGACCGCCATGCCGCAGCCGTCTGTCTGCTCGGCGACCGGCTGGTCAAGGAATTGTTTAGCGGCGTGGAACCCATCGGACACACAGTCAAGACGGGTAACGAAGAGTTCACGGTAGTCGGAACGTTTGAGTCCATCGGTTCCGTCCTGGGCCAGGACCAAGATACTTTCATGATCATCCCGCTGAATACTTACCTGCGGGTGCGCGGCGCGCGAAACAGCCTGACGTTGGAAATTAAGGCGGCCGGCAGCCAGCAACTCTTTCAGCAAGCGCAGGACGACGTTCGGGTGATTTTGCGCGCCCGCCGCCACATTACCGAAGGCCGCGAAGAGGACTTCTACATCGGCACGGCCGAAAGCTACATCTCACTGTGGCAAAGTATTAGTTCGGCGTTCTTCGCGGTCTTTGTGATGGTAAGTTCGATCTCCGCCATCGTCGGCGGAATTGTAATCATGAACGTCATGTTAGTGAGCGTGACGGAGCGGACCAAGGAAATCGGCGTCCGCCGCGCGATGGGAGCCACGCAAAACGACATCTTGATGCAATTTCTGACGGAAAGTGTCATGCAGTGTATCGTGGGGGGCTTGATCGGCGTATTCATAGGTTTTCTCTGCGCGCTGGCCATCCGCAGTTTGACCTCGCTGCCCGCCGCGGTGCAGACCTGGGTGGCAATCCTGGGAGTGGCGCTAAGTTCCGTGATCGGCCTGTTCTTCGGCATCTATCCGGCTACGAAAGCAGCTAAACTAGATCCTGTGGCGGCACTGCGAACGGAGTAGCAGGATTATGGAACCGCCGATACACGCCGATGCACGCCGATTGGATGAGATTACCGAGCGGGCGATCGGGTGCGCCTACACTGTTGCCAACACCTTAGGGCCTGGCTTCTTGAAAAAAGTGTACGAAAACGCCTTGGCATACGAGCTGCGAAAGGCGGGTTACGCGGTTCAGCAGCAATGTTCGATTCAAGTACGTTACGGGGACATTGTCGTAGGTGAATATGTCGCCGACATGCTGGTCGAAAACAGCGTGCTTTTAGAGTTGAAGGCGATGAAAGGTCTAGACGACATTTACACGGCCCAGTGCCTGAACTATCTTAAGGCCACAGGCCTTCAAGTCTGCCTGCCGATTAACTTTGGTGGCCGGCGAGTACAGGTTAAACGTCTCGTCAACGATTTTGATCGGCGTGAATCGGCGTGCATCGGCGGTTCCAAATGACCCGTGCCGAAGTTAGGGAAAATCTGATGGTTGCCCTGGACACCCTCCGGTCGCGAAAGGTACGCTCGGGACTGACCATCCTTGGCATCGTCATTGGTGTCACCTCGGTCATATCGGTGGCCGCCATCATCGACGGTCTGAACGGCTACATCGAGGGACGCATCCGCAACCTCGGGTCGCAAGCTCTCTTCGTCTTGCGCATTCCGCCCGGCTACACCGGCCTTTCGCGGCTGCCGGCTAACATCCGCGCGCGCAAATATCTGCGGTTCGACGATGGCCGATACCTCGCGGAGACGGTTCCATCGCTGGCCTACGCCACCGCGTTCGCTCAACGCATCAACTTGGGCGAAGTCGTCGACCAGATCCGCTACGGCAACCAGCACGTGGAGCGTATGATCGTGCGCGGTGTCGAGCCGGACTATGTCAACGCCGTGCCACTGTTCGCCGTGGCCGAGGGCCGCTTCGTCTCCCAGTTCGATTTGGAGCATTCCCGCGACGTGATCGTGATCGGCCAGGCCATTGCCGACGCTCTGTTTCCGCACGTGGACGCGATCGGCAAGATGGTCCGTCTCAACGGCCGATTATACGAAGTCATCGGCGTTTTCCAGAAGGACCCCGGACTGTTCGGCGGCTTCGGCGTGGACCAGTTCGCCGTGATTCCGCTCACCAATTTCCACAAGAACTATCCCGAAATCCGCGAAGTCTTTCTGATCGCCTCCGTGCGCCCGGATGCCGACATCAACCGCGCCCGCGACGACGTCATCGAAGCCATGCGGCGGCGGCGGCACGTCCCGCACAACGGCGAAAACGATTTCGACGTGGCCGACGCCAATTTCTTCCTGGATCTTTGGAATCAACTGACCGGCGCCATGGTGCTGCTCACCGGAGTCATCAGCTCCATTGGCCTGCTGGTGGGCGGCATCGGGGTGATGAACATCATGCTGATCTCGGTTACCGAACGCACGCAGGAAATCGGCATCCGCAAGGCCATTGGGGCGCGCCGCTCGGATATCCGCGTGCAGTTCCTGCTGGAGGCAGTGACGCTCTCGGGCATCGGCGGAGCGCTCGGCATTTTGTGCGGCGCTGTCATCGCATTCACCATCCGTGCGCTGGTACCGTCCATTCCGGCGACCTTATCGGTGCTGTGGATCACACTGGGCGTCATGATCTCGGTCGGTGTGGGCCTGTTTTTTGGGTTTTATCCCGCAAATCGGGCCGCCAACCTGGACCCCATCGTCTGCCTGCGCTACGAATAGGCGGGCGAAACCACCTGCCCCACCTTTCCCCAGTGATAGAATATTGTCTGTGAGCATGCTCCGGCCATCACTGCAACTTAGGGTCGCACAGAAGCAAATCCTGACCCCTGGCTTGGTCCAAATGGTGACCGTCCTCCAGTTGAACCGGCTGGAGTTGAAGGAGATGATCACCCAGGAGATCGTCGAAAACCCAGTCCTGGAAGAATCCAGTGAGGAAGCCGGCGAAGAGATTACGGCGGAGGAACTGCTGCCCCTGCTGGAGCCCGAGCGGGTCAGCGATCCATCCGACCAGCAGCTCCTGCAAGCCGCGCTGGGCGACGCCGCGCACACCAACGGCATTGCCGGCGCGGTCTCGGCCGATTTGGGCGCGGATCCCTTCCAGGGGACGGTCGAGAGTGAGGCCGGCGCCAGTCCCGAGGCGTCCACGGCCGACGCCGTCGAACCGGCCGCCGCCACCGATCCGTTCGACGAGATCGATTTCGGCTCCTTCTTCGACGACTACCTGGACCCGGGCTACAAGAGTCCCGCGGCAGAATCCGTCGAGAAGCCCTCCTTCGAGACTTTTCTGTCCGCGCCCGTAACCCTGGGCGATCACCTGCATTCCCAACTGAGCGTCAGCGTGCTTTCGGACGACATCCGCGACGCCGCCGAATCCATCATCGGCAACCTGGACGAGGACGGCTATCTATCGGCGTCCCTTGAAGAGATTGCCGGCATGGGCGATCATACCGCGGAGGAGATCGAGGCGGCCCTGAAGGTGGTGCAAGGACTCGAGCCGGCCGGTGTAGGCGCGCGCAACGTCCGCGAGTGCCTGCTGCTGGAACTGGAGAGCATGAACGGCCGCGGCGGCGTAGCCTGGCAGATCGTCTCCGACCACTTGCGGTTGCTTGAAATGCGCCAATATCGCGAACTCGCCAAAGTCATGGCGCGCCCGGCGGAGCATATCGAGATTGCCGTGAAAGCCATCCGGCGCCTCAATCCGCGGCCCGGCCTGCGCTTCTCGGGCGCGGGCGCGCGCACCGTGGAGCCGGACGTGTTCTTCATCAAGGACGGCGACGAATACTTCATCCAGATGAATGACGAGGACGTGCCGCAGCTCCGTCTGAATGCGCAATACCGCCGCATGCTCGATCGCGACAACGGGGCCACCAAGGAAGTGCGCGACTACGTCCGTGAGCGCTACACTTCGGCCATCCAGTTGATGAAGAATATCGAGCAGCGCAAGCAGACCATACTCAAGGTCTGCCAGGCCATCGTGCGCCGCCAGACCGACTTTCTGGCGAACGGCCTCGACTACCTGAAGCCCATGATGATCAAAGAGGTGGCCGAGGAAGTGGGCGTGCATCCTTCCACCGTGAGCCGCGCGGTAGCCAGCAAATACGTGCACACGCCGCAGGGAGTTTATGAGCTCCGCTATTTCTTCTCCGAAGCCGTGCAGGGTCCCTTGGGAGGCAATACACCGCTGCTGCTGCTGAAACGCAAGGTGAAGAAGATGATTCAGGAAGAAGACACCACGCACCCGCTGACCGACGACCAGATCACCACGGCGCTACAGCATGAAGGCATCAACGTGACGCGGCGTACGGTGGCCAAGTACCGCGAGGATATGAAGATTCCTTCAACACACCAAAGACGGGTTCGCCCCTGACCTTGTGGGGAGGGCGATCGTGCCCGCAGCCGGCTTTCAGCCGGCCCCGGCACCGAGGGACGCATGAAGATCACATACACAGGCAGGCAAGTGGAACTGGCTCCGGGGCAACTCAAGAAAATCCAGGCGCAATTTTCCAAGGTGGGCAAACTTCTGGATGGGCGCGAACAGACAGAAGCGCACGTGGTCTTGTCTCTGGAACGGCATCTGCACCAGGCCGAAATCACGGTGAATTACCATAACCACGAACTGGTGAGTATCGGTTCCAACGTGGACCTGATCACGGCCATCCACTCCGCCATCGAGAAACTGGAAAAGCAGAGCATCAAGGTCCGCGCCAAGTGGCGGGACACCATGCGCACGCCGCGCAAGCAGGCGGCCGCCGCGCCTCCCGAGCCGGCCGCCGAGCCGGAGGAGCAGGAAAGCGCGCGCCGCGTTAACCGTATCAATCACCACGAGCGGCGCAAGCCCATGACCTTGGAGGAAGCTCTTCTCAAGATGGAGAAAGGCGACGATTACGTGGTATATCGCGATGCCGGAACCAGCCGCGTGGCCGTCCTGATACGCCGCCGCGACGGTGATTTCGATCTGATCGAGGCTTGACGCGGCACGCAATGGCGAACAAGACCGCACCGGTCAAGAAACGCCGCGCCACGGACCGGCCCGCGGAACTGGTGATCATCACCGGCCTTAGCGGCTCGGGGAAGGGTTCCGTCCTCAAGGCGCTGGAGGACCTGGGCTACTATTCCGTCGATAACCTGCCGGTGGATCTGATTCCCAAGTTCGCCGAGCTGACGCAGGATTCCGCCACCGTTCGCGCCGCCGCCCTGGTGGTGGACGTGCGTGAGGGTGAAGGGTTGAAGCGCTTCCCCGATATCTACACGCGCATTCGCAACCACGTGAAGACCAGGTTGATCTTTCTGGAAGCCGACGACACCGCCATCCTGCGGCGTTTCAGCGAAACGCGGCGGCCGCATCCCCTGGGCACCGAAAACACCATCGCCAGGAGCATTAAATCGGAGCGCCGCCAACTGGCTCCCATACGCGCCATGGCGGACCTGATCATCAATACATCCAAGTTCACGGTTCACGAGTTGCGCGACTTCATTCGCGAGAGCTTTCGCGGCGATCGCGACGAGTCCAAGATCATGGTCTATGTCACCAGCTTCGGCTACCGGCATGGCGTGCCCGCCGATAGCGACCTGGTCTTCGACGTGCGCTTCCTGCCGAATCCGAATTACATTCCACGCTTCAAGAAACTGACCGGCCGGCATCCGCAGGTGGCCAAGTACATACGCTCTTTCCCGCAGACCGTGGAGTTCATCGACCGCATCTCGGAATTGCTGATTTATCTGATGCCGCATTACATCCGCGAAGGTAAGAGTTACTTGACGATCGCATTCGGCTGCACTGGCGGGCACCATCGTTCGGTGATGATCGCGGATGAGATTCGCAAGCGCCTGGCGCAGGCGGGCTTTCGGGTGAAGGCGACGCACCGGGATATGGCAAAGGCGGTATAGCTTGTGGGGCGGCCCTCCAGGACCCGCTCTTAGTCTTCGTCGAGCAGCGGCGACTACGATGTCATCGGGGGAGAAGAGCGTTGAACCGTCATTGGCCAGACGCAGCCGGCGCGAGGCCAGCACTCGAATGCGAACGGAGTATTTCGCGGCTAAAGGACGATGACGATGCCGGCCAAAGCAGATCGGGTAAAGGTGCCCAAATTCGCCACTGAGCCAGAAGAGGCGAAGTGGTGGGACGACGACAGGGACATGGTGGAGCGAAACCTGATCCAAGCGATGAGAGACGGCACGGTTCAGCGGGGCACCGCGCAGCGTTTGGCGCGGGAGTCGAGATGAGTCTCGACACGGCACGCAGAGTGCGTGCGCCACATCATTCCAGCTTTTCGGCCATCTCCAGCAACTTGCGTACGGTGTTCCAATTGCGGCTGGTACCAGACGTCCGCAGCGTCTTCTCCACCATAGGGAGCGACAGTTTGGGACGCGCCATGCCGTTGAGGTAGTAGATATAAAGTTCACGGCCGTGGAGATGCAATTCCTCGGGGGCGGCGTTGATGGCGAGCACCTGCTCCCGAGCTTCGGCGCCCGGATCGGCGGCCAGAAAGTGGATGGCGAGCCTACTGGCATCCAGGCCGGGCCGCGCCGCGAACGGGTTCCGGGCAATCACCTGCTTGAGGTCCGCAGGGGTACGTAGAACCACATCGGAGCGAAAGCCGCAGGCGCTCTCAATGGTGGTTTCAATCCGCTGACGCAGGCGGGCGAGGTCGCGTCCCGCGGTTCTGAAGAGGACATTGCCGGAGTTGATATAGGTCTGTACGTCTTTGAATCCGAGGGACTCGTAGAGCGCACGCAACTCGTCCATCTTCACCTTGCGGTGGCCGCCAACATTCACACCTCGGAGCAGAGAGATCAGCACGGGCATATCGGGTCCAGCATAACTCACGGCTGCGTTACAATAGCGTTGAATGCCGCAGCGGGAAACCATGCTCGTCCCGCCGGTTCCTTTTGCGCCGCAGTTGCTTTCCAGGTTGGGCGAACTGGATCGGGCCGTGCAATCGGCAATCCGGGGGAAGCCCGAAGTCGTGCGGCTCTCGCTGGTCTGTCTGCTGGCGCGCGGCCACCTGCTGATCGAGGACGTGCCGGGCGTGGGCAAAACCACGCTAGCGCAGGCGCTGGCGCGCGCGGTGGCCTGCGGCTTCCACCGCCTGCAGTTCACCAGCGATATGCTGCCCAGCGATGTGCTGGGCGTCACCATCTACAACGCGCATTCCGAGGCATTTGAATTCAAGCCCGGGCCGGTCTTCACCAATTTCCTGCTGGCCGACGAAATCAATCGCACCACGCCCAAGACGCAATCGGCGCTGCTGGAAGCCATGAACGAAAGCCAGGTGACCATCGACGGCCGTCCGCACATGCTGCCGCGCCCCTTCATGGTGATCGCCACGCAGAACCCGGTGGAGCACCACGGTACTTATCCGCTGCCGGAGTCGCAGATGGACCGCTTCCTGATGCGCCTGCGCATCGGCTATCCGGACGCGGCCAGCGAGCGCGAGATCCTGCGCAATTTGGAGATGGCCACCGCCGACAGCGTGCGTCCGGTGCTTTCGGGCGACGACATCATACGGCTGCAGGCTTCGGTACAGCGCGTGGCGGTGGAGGAGTCGCTGGTCGATTACATGCTGGCTATCGTAGAAAAGACGCGCGCGCACGAGTCGCTCACATTGGGTGTAAGTCCGCGCGGCTCGCAAGCGCTGTTCCGCGCGGTGCAGGCGCTGGCGCTGCTGGAGGGGCGCGAGTACGCCATCCCGGACGACGTAAAGCGCCTGGCGGCGCCGGTGTTCGGCCATCGCGTGATGGTGAACACGCGCACGGCGCTGGCGCAACGGCGCTCCGATCTGGGCGACCGCATCATCGAAGAGATACTCAGCCTGACCGACGTGCCCCTGTAGCTGGTTCAGCCATCCCATATGAAAACTGCCATTATCGGCCTACCCATGGTTGGCAAGACATCTTTGTTCACTATTCTTACCGGCGCGCACCAGGACACGCGTATCGGCTCGACCGCCGCGCGCGTAGGTGTGGCCAAAGTGCCCGACGCGCGCCTCGACGAACTGGCCAAGCTGTTTGAACCCAAGAAGGTGACGCACGCCTCGGTGGAGTACGTGGACATGCCCGCGATCTCGAAGGAGAGCCTGCGCGACGCGAGCTACGTCGCCAGCCTGCGCGTGGTGGACGCTTTCGCGCAGGTGCTGCGGTTGTTCGAGGACGATACCATTGCGCACGAGAAAGGCAGCCTGGATCCGTCGCGCGATCTGGAAGACGTGGAGACGGAGCTGATTCTGAGCGATCTGGTGGTGATCGAAAAACGGCTGGAGCGGCTGGACAAGGATCGCAAGAAGATCAAGAATCCAGAGCTGGACCGCGAGTTCGATCTGCTGCAGAAGTGCAAGGCGGCGGTGGATGCGAATAAGCCCCTGCGCGAGCTGGATCTGGATGCGGATGACGAGAAGCGCATTCGCGGGTTCCAGTTTCTGTCGCAAAAGCCGATGCTGTATGTGCTGAATCTGGGCGAGGCGGACGCTCCGAAGCTGCACGATAAGGAGCGGGAATACCGCGAGGGTCCGCTGGCCGGGCGCAAGCAGACCGCGGTCGCGGCGATTTGCGGCAAGGTGGAAGCCGAGTTAGCCGAGTTGCCCGCCGATGAGTTGAAAGACTATATGGCGAGTTATGGTCTGAGTGAGTCCGGCCTCGAGCGGCTGATTTCGGCGACTTACGCGCTGTTGGGGCTGATGTCGTTCCTGACCGCGGGCGAAGACGAAGTGCGCGCGTGGACGATTCCGTTCCACAGTACGGCGGTGAAGGCGGCGGGCGCGATTCATTCGGATTTCGAGAAGAAGTTCATCCGGGCGGAGGTGGTGAACTGGAAATCGCTGGTGGAGTTAGGCGGTTATGCGGGGCTGCGCGAGAAAGGTATGCTGCGGCTGGAGGGCAAGGAGTATATTGTCAAGGATGGCGACGTGCTGGTTATCCGGCACGGGTAAATCGTGGGGCAGACCTCCAGGTCTGCGCGGGTCCTCCAGGACCCGTCCATGTTGCCGGGCGCGACAGAGCTGCTCAAACAGATCTGCGCCCTGACGGACTCCGCCCCGGTGGCACCGCCATCCCCTCGAACGCATCCTGCCTATATTGGTGCTCCTGATAATGCCAGCGTTGCATACGTGAAGGCATCGCTAAAAGTGTCGGGGCCGTTGACGCCGCCTGCACATGATCCCGTCGCGGTGCTGGGGTCCCAGGTAATGAGGACTGCGCGATATACGGTCACCAGGTACAGGACATTGGCCAGTTGATTGACTGAAAAGGACGTCACATAGGGATAATAATAAGTGAGAGAGGTTGGAGAAGATTGGACGCAGGTTGACGTGGGCAAATTAGAGAAGCTGATCAAGCCAGTCACTGTACCATCCGGAGACAGCTTTTTGATCGATCCCAACTCCGGTACCTCCTGCATGTTGACAAGCCCTTGGCCATTATTCTCGCCGATCAACAAGTTGCCAGAATAGTCGTAGTGGTTTCCACCCGATGCACCTTGTACCGCGATTAACCAATTGCCCGATACGGATGGGCACGGCGGCTCCCCAGTCGGACATACAGCCGAACCTGTGATTACGAGCGCTTGTGTAATGTTCGGCGGCAAACTTGGCAGCAGATACGGCGGCGGGGGGGTCTGAGCCACACTCGGAACAGCGAGCGATATCAGAAGCAGTAAGTGTCTGTGCGTGATCATTTTGCTTGTCTCCCTAATGGAATTCGATTCTGCCAATCCTACCACATGCATTCGCTGTAAACAACATTACGGCGACTCTATTACGGCGACTCCTCGCCATGCCGACTCCAATCCGGCCCCTTGAACCTCTTCCGCACCACCACGAAGTACGACACGCCTAATCCCACCAGCAAACCCGCCAGCGTCTCACCCGCCAGTTCATTCGGCGGCATGATCAACACCACGCAGATGAAGGCCGCGAACACAATCGCCATCACATTCAGCGGCGCGCCGAAACGGCCCAGGCTCCAAACCGCCTGTCGCGGCCAATCCGAACCCGTCTGCCGCGCGCGCCACGCCAGCGCGATCGGAATCGTATAAGCCAGATACAGCGCCACCGTGCTCAGTGAAGTCACCACCGGCGCCGCTTTGGTCCAGAGCATGGCGGCCATCGACGCGGCCACGATCAGCCAGATGGCGGGTGCAGGGGTGCCGTGGCGCGGGCTGACCCAGCGCACCTGCTCCGCGAGAGGCATGCCGTGGTCGCGTGCCAGCGAATACAGCGCGCGCGATGCCGAGGTGATGCACGCCACGCCGCAAAACCACATGGCCATGGACGCCAACGCCGCCATGGCGTTGCCGGCCTTCGCGCCCAGCGCCGTTTGCAGAATGGCGAGCACTGCCGGAATCTGGTCGCCCTGCGCGTCCTTGGCCGCCAGCACCGCGGGAATGCTACGGATGCCCAGCGTCAGCGCCACCAACAGGAAGTAACCCGCCACGCCTGAGACGGCTACAGATAGCGCGATACCCCAAGGCGCACGGCGCCGGGGATCGCGCGTCTCCTCTGCCATGTGCGCCGAGGCGTCGAAGCCGGTGTATGTCCACATAGCCTGTAACAACCCCAGCACGAAGGCCCACCCGTAAGGCGAGCGTCCGTCGCTATTCACCGCGTCAAACAGAAACGCCACGGGTTGTTTCGGCGCGAGAAAGAAGAGCGCGAGCACCACCAAGGCCACGCCGGCAATGTGCACCGTTACGCTGCAGTCGTTCAAGATGGCCACCAGGCGGATGCCGTAATGATTCAGCAGGCCCTGGGTCAGCAGAATGAACGCGAACATGCAGAACAGATTGAAGGGCGCCGAAGGCAGATTCAGGAACGGCAGGATGAACTGGGCGCAACTGTAGTTGATTACCGGCCTGCGCGGCGATCAGCCCCAGAATGTTCAGCCAGGCCACCAGCCAGCCCCAGCCTTTGCCGCCCAGGTCGGCGGCCCAGTGGTAGGTGGCGCCGGCGGTGGGATAGGCCGAACAAAGCTCGGCCATGCTGGCGGCCACCACAAGTGAAGACCGTGGCCAGGGGCCAGCCCAGCGTCATCTCCAGCGGTCCGCCCATTTCCAGGCCATAGCCGAACAAGGTGACCGCTCCGGTCGGAATGGAAATGATGGAAAAGGAAATGGCGAAGTTGGAGAACCCGCCCATGCCGCGGAACAGTTCCTGGGCGTATCCGAAGCGGCCCAGATCGGCGCGATCCTGTTCCGGGAAAGACATCGCGCGGCGCGGCTAGAGTTCCACGTCCCGCTTCAAATGCTTGCTGATGGCCTGCTGGACCAACTCCTTGAGGGTCTGGCCCGTCTCCGTGTGGACGAAAGTGTTTTCCACGATGTCCCAATCGAGCTTGTAGCCGCGCGCCCCAAGGGTCACTTTAATCTGCCGGGCACCGGCTTCCGGCACGACCGTGAATTTGGCCGGCGGCCGCTCGAAGGAGATGGCAATCGCGCCGCCGCGAAGACTGGACTCGAAGCCATAATCGTCACCGGCCAGGACCAAATCGCCCTGCAGGGCTGTCAATGCTTCGTGAGCGTGCTTCTTGAACTCGTGTTCTTCGATCATGCGGCTTCCCCCTGTGCCTGAACGCGGACCTGAAATCGTTTTAGCGTACCTTCCACCGTATCAACCAATATGCCGCATGCACGCGCCGGGTGGCAAGCGCGCCCGGCCTATTGAACCACCCGCACCACCGCATCGCTCTTCGCGCCCGCGCCCACGCGATACGGCACCTTGGCCCCACTCAAATCGTTACCAAACAGCCGAATGCCGCGGCTCCTGCCGCCTAAGATGTCCAGAAACAACTCCGTGCCTGGAGCGGCATTTGAATTCCGCACCCAGGCGCTCTCCACATTCGTGAATGCGACGGCCGGTGCGCCGGCAGCCGCCGCCCTTCCCCTGAATCCATCCAGTTCCAAATCCTCAGCGTCGTCGACGCGCAGCGCACTCTGCCACTTCGCCGGCGACGGCTTGTCCCAGATCACTTCCACGTCCTTAAGCCTCAAATTGCGCGCCCAGCGGACTTGCATGGCATCCACCGTCTTCTGCAACGGCGACTCGGGGTCGTTCGAAACGAACAGCTTGACGTGGTCCAGGCTCACGCCGTCGAGCCAGCTATCCGGATGCCCGTGAATCATCGACGTCCCCTGCCCGCGCGCCACCACGTTTTGGATCAGGACATTGCGAATCGACCCCGCTGGCGGCTCCGGTCCGCGCGACACGCCATCCACCTCGCTACGCCGCTTGATGTTGAAGTGAATGGGGTCCCCGTCGCCCCACCAAAACCAATCGTGGCGGCGGCACTCAATGGTCAGATTCGAGAGCACCACGTCGCTCACATATCCGCCGTCGAAGACCATGAACGCAATGCCGCGGTTGGAATCCCGGATCACGGTGTTATCCACGGTCACATGCCGGATGCAATTCATATTTCCATCGCAGAACTTCAGGGCGCTGGACGCCGAGGACAGCCGGCAGTTCGTGACGGTAATGTTTTCGCACGGCAGCGGCGGTCCGTAGATGTTGGACGACCAGAGCACGATGGCATCGTCTCCGGTTTCGATGGTGCTATTGGCGATCCGCACGTCTTTGCATCCGTCGGGATCGATGCCATCTGCCCATACCGCTTCCTTCAGGCTCGATTGGATATAGACGCCGTCAATCGTCAAGCGCTCGCAGGCGTAGGGGTTGATCGTCCAGCTTCGCGAATGCACGAACGACAACCCGGCGATGCGCACGTCTTTGCAGCGCAGCAGTAGAATCAGGTGCGGGTACATTTGCTCCTTTCCAAAACCAGCCGGAAAGGACCGCATCAGCGGTTTGCCCAGGGCGTTGGCCACAGCCATGGCCAGCAACATGTTCTCGCGGATCAAGGCGTCGTCGAAGTCGCCATTGGCTTGCCATATATAAGAAGCCTGGCCGTCCACCGTGCCGCGCCCTTCGATGGTGACGTTGTCCACGCTTTCGCCGTAGAGCAGTGCGGCTTTGTCGAAGGCTTTGCCGTCGAGTGAGGCGAACAGGGTGGCGCCGGAATCGATCAGCACCCGCACATGGCTGCGCAGATGAAGCGTACCGCTCGTGTAGTCGCCGGGTGGCAGATACACAGTGCCGCCGCCCGCCGCGCCGGCCGCATCAATGGCTTTTTGTATCGCGGCGCGCGCATCTTCGGATTTGCGCCCGGTGGCGCCGTAATCTTTGATGTTGAAGATGGCCTCTGCAGCCGCCGCGGACGAAACTCCTGCCGGCATAAGCGCCAGGAGAAAAGCCAAGAGTCCATGGGTGCGCATGTTCACGCCGGCAGGTCGGGTTCCGTAGCAGCGCTCTCAATCGATGCAGGCTCCTGCACGGGGGGCGCAGGCTCGCCCGGCATGGGCGGAGGCTCCTGCACAGGCGGCTCTGGCTCGCCGGGCATGGGCGTAGGTTCCTGCACGGGCGGCGCGGCTGCCAGCACGGTCTCGTGCACTGGCTCGGGCTCATGCACTGGCGCAGCCGCGTGCATCTGTCCGTCGAGCGGCACCTCGCACTCGCAACAATCGCTGCACCGCCCGCATTTAGCACATAGATGGTTGGCACAGGTGTCCTTGGTGCACCTCACGCAAATACGCGTGGATTCCTCTCCACAGATCGTGCAATTGAACGGCATGCTACTTCTTCTCCGTCTTAGAAGCGGCGTTGGGCTGTTTGGCCAGGATGCCCCGGCAGCGCTGCGCTTCATGATCCATCACGGCGCACTCCTGTTCGTGCGTGGCCGCCAGGTCCAGAATATAGCGCTGGAAGCGCTCGCGGTTCGCGCCGTTCTCGGCCATCTGGCTGTTCAGCAGGTCCGCCACCGCCGGATTCCAGTACTTGCGAATCCCCTCTTCAATCGAAAATAGGGTCTTCTCGAGCGACAACATGCGGAAGAAAGTGGCCAGATCGGCCGAAAGTTTCTCGGGCGAATTGGCCAGCGCCGCCGCCTCGGTGGCCAGCGCTTTGGCCTGCACCTTGCTCTCATTGAGCTGCGCGATGTAGGTATCCGGCGCGCCGTTCTTCGCCATTTCCTTGGCGTCGATCTGTTCCAGCACCGGCGCCATGCGCTGCGCATGCGCAGCAATTTCCTTCAGCACGGGCCGGATGTCCCACTCCGGCTCGATCCCTTTTTCCTGCGCGCGAATGCCCATCGACAACGCCAGCGCCCACAGCAGTGCGCGACAGCACGAAGCTCGCATATCTTATTTCAATCTAACATCGTGGACGTGGCGCACGCACTCGTGCGTGCCGCATCGACACTCGTGTCGATGCCCGGCGAAGGCTCATTCAGCCGACGATCTGGCGTGCGCGCCGGCGCGTTTGGAAGATGTCGACGCCGACTGCATGCCCATCAGAGTGTCCTTCTTCGGACCAAAGGCCTTCTCAATCCGCAGAGCCATGTCTCCGGTCAGGCTCGATTGTCCATTCAGGAGGCCGGAAGGGCTTGGCGCGACACGCCTAGCACCGGGGCGCGTGGACGCCGAAGATTTGCGCGATCTGGACGGTTGGCGCTGGCCACCGCTTCCGATTTGACGGATCGCGTTGCCTCGCCTGCACTAGAGTTGGTACGAAATCCCAACCAAAACCATGAAGACCTACGCTTCTAAAGTCGTCGTGGAGCCGGACGAAGATCGCTGGCACGCATACTGCCCTGCGCTTCATGAGCAAGGGGCGGCGACGTGGGCTCCCCACTGAAACGCGAAGCGACGCTAAACTAGTCGATAGGATATGCGGCGGGCCATCATCGCGCTGTTCGTTCTGACCCTCGCGGCCTTCGCCGCCAACATCAAGCTTTACCTGAAGGATGGCGGCTTTCACCTGGTGCGCGAATACCAGGTGCAGACTGATCGCGTCCGCTACTACAGCGTCGAGCGCAGCCAGTGGGAAGAGATGCCGCTCGACTTGGTGGACCTGATGCGCACCGAATCCGAACTGGCCGAGCGCCAAGCCCATCTCGCCGAAGAGACCAAGGTGGTTGCCCAAGAAGAGCAAGCCGTGCACCAGGCCAAGGCTGAAGTCGCCAAAGTTCCCCAGGACCCCGGCGTGTATTATGTGGAAGACAACGCCATCAAGCCCATCAAGGTCGCGGAATCCAAGGTACACAACAACAAAGGCCGCACCGTCCTGAAGATCCTCTCGCCGATCCCGGCTGTGAGCGATAAGGCCACCCTCGAGTTGGACGGACTGCATTCGCAGAATATCTTCAGCAATCCCGAGCAGGAATTCTATATCCAACTCTCGGCCGAGGAACGCTTTGGAATCGTCAAACTCACGCCGGAACACGGCATCCGCGTCGTCGAGAAGATCACCGTGGTCCCGGTCACCAAGGAAATCGTCGAAGAGCCGATCGAAGTGCAGGTCTTCCGCAAGCAGATGACGCAGGATGGGCTTTATAAGCTCTGGCCGATGAAGCCCATGTCGCCCGGCGAGTACGCGGTGGTCGAATTTACGTCCGGCAAGACAAATATGCAAGTGTGGGACTTCGCCGTCCAGCCTGCCGCCAAGAACTAGTCTTCAGCCGCTCCGGCCCGCCGCCGGCCTAAGTGTGCGCCAACGTTGCGAATTTCATGCCTGTTCCATGGTGGGGCGGTCCCCTGGGCGGTCCCCCTGGACCGCGGCCGACGCCCTCGTCGGCCTCTCGCGATTGACGAAAGCCTTAGTTTTCGGGGCAAAAAGAGGGGGTCCAGGGGGACCCGCGCAGACCGGGAGGTCTGCCCCACGAATTCCGCGGAATTACCGATAATTGGAAAAGTGTACGGCATTACGCACGAGCGCGTGCGCCACATCATTGCGCTCGCTGTCATTCGGCGTGAACGCCATGGACTCCGTGACGCAGCCGCCTTTTTAGGCGGCCAGAGCCCCGGCTCAAAGCCGGCTACGGGCAGGATTGCCCGCCCTCCAAGGACGGTTTTCGACGGTGCCCCACAAAGCTGCAAACTGACCCACTACCCGCTCTTCATCCGAGGAATCAAGCGCCTTGACCGTCGCGGCGAGCCGACGAGGGCGTCGGCCCGCGGTCCAGGGCAGGGGATCGCCCCACGATTTATGCAGGTGTTCGGCCCAGGGAATGAGCAAGCGACATTGGGCGTCGACGCCCTGCGGCGGGTCTCCGGACCCGCACAACTGCAGCGCTATAGCGCCAAATGCGCCACCGTTTCCAAATGATACGTCTGCGGAAACAGATCCACCAGCGTCAAGCGATCGATCCGGTATCCGGCGCCCGTCAGCCCCGCCAAATCGCGCGCCAACGTAGCCGGGTCGCAGGAGACGATCGCCAGCTTCGGCGGGCGCAGTTGCGCCAGACGCTCGACCATCCGCTTGCCGATCCCGGCCCGCGGCGGATCCAACAGCACAAAGTCCGGAGCGGTCTCCAGTTGTTCCATCCAAACTTCCGCATCCGTCTGCTCCACGCGTAACGCCAGCCCGGCCCGCTCCGCGTTGCATCGCAGATCGCCGGCCGCCCGCGCACCGGATTCCACCGCCGTCACTGAAGCGAACCGCTGTGCCAGCGCCAGCGAGAACAGTCCCACGCCCGCGTAGAGGTCCAGCGCGGTCTGCCCTTCCGCGCCATCCAGCGCCGTTTCCACCAACCGGTCGATCAGGAACCGGTTCACTTGGAAGAACGAGCCGTAGCTTACGCGCCAAGCGTGGCCCGCGGCGTGGTAGTCGAGCGCGCCTGAAACCAAGCCGGGGATGCGTTCCGCGCACCAATCGAAGAATCGCCGCGCCACCGGGTGCTCCGTCTCCAGAACATTAAGCTGTATTTCTGTCTCGTTGGTGAACAGCTCGACTACCCGTACAAATCGCGGCCAGCGCGGATCGTGCAGCATCTCGCGCAGAGTGGCGATGGCCCCGTTGATGGCGGGCGAGGCGATGGGGCACTTCTCGATCGCGCAAAGCTTGCGCGATTCCGCTCCACGATACCCCAGCGCCCCGCCTGCGATATGCAATTGCACGCGATTGCGATAGCCCCAAGGCTCGCCCGCCACCACGCCGGTCTCCGCGGCAGCAGGCGGCGCGATCTTCCCGATGCGCCGCAGTTGATCTTCCAGAATCGCGCGCTTGAGCGCAAGCTGCATCTCATACGGCGCATGCTGATAGTGGCAGCCACCGCAGCGGGTGAAATACGGACACGGCGGCGCCACACGCTCCGGCGCGGCGGCCAGCACGTCCAGCAATGCGGCGCGCAACAGTCCGGGTTTCTCGGAAACGCCCCGCACCCGCGCGCGCTCACCGGGCAGCACGAACGGCGCCAGCACCGCGCGGCCCTCCAGCCGTCCCAATCCCTCGCCGCCATACACCAGCTTCTCCACGTCGATCTCGAAATCGCTTAGGATAAAAATTACTCCTTCAACCCACCAACCATGAGAGCACGAGTCTTCTCCGGCATGCAGCCATCCGGAAATCTACACATCGGCAACTACCTGGGCGCGTTGAAAAACTGGGTGCTCGTGCAAGCGGAATACGAGTGCATCTTCTGCATCGTGGATCTGCACGCGGTAACCGTCTACCAGGACCCCGCCGAGTTGCGCGCCAAAATCTTAGAGACCGCGGGACTGTATCTGGCGGCGGGCATCGACCCCCGGCAGTCCAGCATCATGGTCCAATCCGCGGTGCCGGCGCATGCCGAGCTGGCCTGGATGCTCACCTGCGTCACACCCGTCGGCTGGCTCGAGCGCATGACGCAGTACAAGGCCAAGGCCGCCAAACAGGAATCCGTCGGCGATGGCCTCTTGCAATACCCGTGCCTGATGGCCGCCGATATTCTGCTCTACCAGGCCGCCGCCGTGCCGGTTGGCGAGGATCAGGCGCAGCACCTGGAATTGACGCGCGACATCGCCCAGCGCTTCAATTCGCTTTACGGGGACACGTTCGTAATGCCCGCCACCAGCCTGCCCGGCGTAGGCGCGCGCATCATGGGCCTCGACGATCCTACCGCCAAAATGAGCAAATCGGCCGCCGGCGCGAACCATGCCGTGGCCCTGCTCGATCCGCCGGACCGCATCCGCAAGATCGTCATGCGCGCCACCACCGATTCCAATTCGGCCGTAGATTTTGAAGGCGTTACTAAGATGGGAGACGGCGTGACCAACCTGCTGAGCATTTTTCAGGCTTTCGCCGGATGGACCGACGACCGGATGCGCGCGCACTTCAGCGGCATGCGCTACGGAGACTTGAAGAAGCAGGTAGCCGAGATGACCATCTCGCAATTGGAGCCGTTCCAGCAGCGGTATCGGGAGATGATGGCCGACCCCGGTTACATTCCCGGCATCCTGCGGGAAGGCGCGGCGCGCGTCGGCCCGATCGCCAATTCCACGGTTGACTTAGTCAAGCGGCGCATGGGCCTGTACACGGAGTCCTGACTCATTACTCCCGTCGATTGTGAATCGGATCGATCCACCGCACGGGGCTCGGCTCCTCAACCGGTTCGATGTCCAGGTTCACCACCACAGCTTCGTTATCGCTGCGTACCAGCACACACTCCAGCGTCTCGTCGCTGGATGCATTGATCTCCTGATGCGGCACGTAGGGCGGCACATAAATAAAATCGCCAGGCGCAGCCTCGGCCACATATTCGAGGCGATCGCCCCAGCGCATACGGGCGTGCCCGCGCACCACGTAGATGACGCTTTCGAGCGCGCCGTGGTGATGCGCGCCGGTCTTGGCATTGGCGCGGATGCTGACGGTTCCCGCCCAGATCTTCTGCGATCCCGCGCGCGCGAAGTCGATCGCGGCGGCGCGAGTCATTCCGGGCGTCTGCGGGGTGTTCGTATCGAGCGAGTCCCGCGGGATCACTTTCACGCCATGGCCTTTCCAGTCTACTTTTTCCGTGTCGCTCATATCGTTGCTCATATCGGTGTTAGCCTAGCAGGATGATACGCGGACCCGCTGCAGTGCTCCTCATGCTTCTGACTGCCCTTCCGCCTGCTGCTGGCGCACTCCCGGACTTCCGCCTGCAAAAAATCGCCTCCGGGGTTTGGGCCGCGATTGTGAATGACGAGGGACTGGCCGGCGCCAACGCCGGGTTCGTAATCGGCGACGATGGGGTCGCGGTGATCGATACCTTCCAAGACCCTCTGCCCGCGAAGGCCATGCTGGATGAGATACGCAAGCTCACAACTTTGCCGATACGTTTTGTCGTCAACACGCATTATCACCTGGACCATGTCAATGGCAACGATGTGTTTGCGGCTGCCGGCGCGACCATCGTGGCGCATCCCGGGGTGCGCGCCTGGATGCGCACGGAGAACATCAAGATGCTCGATCCTCCGGTAACGCCGGAGAAGAAGGCGCGCGTGCAATCGCTCACGTTGCCAACGGTGGTCTACGACGGTCACATCGATCTCTACCTGGGATCGCGCCGCATTGACGTGCGATACTTTCCGGGCCACACCGGGGGCGACTCCGTGGTTTGGATCCCGGATGCCCACGTTGTGTTTTGTGGCGATATGTTGTGGAAGGAACACGTTCCCAATCTGATCGACGCGACCACCAAGGCCTGGGTTGAATCGATCGCCGCCATGCAAAAGGATTACGCGCCAGCTACCTGGGTTCCCGGACACGGCGATGTCGCCAACGCCGCAGATGTTGTGACTTTCCAAAAATATCTGGCAGAACTGCGCGCCGCCGTGCGCCATGAACAGGCTGCGGGAAAGTCCGGTGACGCGCTGGTGCAGGCGCTGCTGCCGGGCCTCAAGGCCAACTACGGCAGGTGGGGTTTCTTCGCAGACTATGCCGGCGCCGGCATCGAGCAGACTGCGCAAGAGTTGTTGGGCACGAAGAGACTGCCGCCTATTGGAGAGTGGGGCCGGTCATTGGCACGGCGTTGAATAGTGTGTCGCAGTAGAATTCTCCACCCTGCCATACCGAAATTAACGAGCCGGGGGCATAGGAGGAGGCTGGTAACTATGCATCAGATTGTGCATGAACTCCGCCGATCCTTCGTCTATCTTTGCCGCCCTTTCCGCGTCGATGCGATTCATCCCTCTTGACCTGTAGCTTTCGACCCTATCTCCGTATTCCACGCCGTAGCCGGAAAGCAGGTTGCCAAATGCGTTCACAAAGCGAGACGCGCTCTGCTGCTCCCTTTCCACTTGCCCCATCTGCGGCGCCTGGCGATTTGATCTCTCGCCCCATGACCGCGCCAGCGCTGCATCTTTCGGGACGCCAAAACCCGATTCGTAGCACTCGGCAAGCGCGCGTTCAGCCAACACCCAGCCTTGCCCGGCGGACTTCTTGAACCATAGGAACGATTGCTCGTAGTCCTGCTTCACCCCCATTCCGAAATGGAGAGCCAACCCCAAGTCCATCTGCGCCTCGCTGTGTCCCTGCGATGCGGCGATGTAATACCAGCAGGCCGCATTGCCAAAGTTCTTTAGTTCACGGTCCTTTTCGCCATAATCAAAAACGCGCGCAGGGTCCAGATGCGCGTAAGCGACAGCATCGCAAGGTTTGTTTGCTCCCAACTCGCCATCCGTGCGCTTCAGCATGGCGCCTTGCGGCAGCGCCAGATTGTTGCCATCCACGACCTGCATTGCGCCTTTTATCCAGGCATAGCCTCTATAGCCGTTGCCACGATGCGCAGGTGGATCCATGAATTCGCCGACGATACGGTTGTCGGCATATTTGCCATTGAACATACTCTCACCGATGGGATAAAAGATATTCGGATCGCCGACGATAAGTTGGAAGTTACCGTCCTTCACGACGGCGACGAGGCTAATTACGGGGTGCCAGCGGCTGTTCGGCGCGTAAATGATTCGCCATTCTCCGCTCAGGTCGTAGGTGAATCTCTTGTCCTTGAGGAACACAGGCGTTGTAATTGCCTTATCGGGCGCGGTGGACCGGGGAGGAGGCGTATTGTCCTGGGATGCCGCCTTGGTAGAAGCACGCGAGCTTGACGGTATGGGAATGGAGCGATCTTCAGCGCCATCGATCGTTGCGTACCATTTGCCGCTCGGCGGCGTCCTAAAGTGACCAGGCCACGTCCAGGTGACATCGCCATCGATTCGGTTGCCGTTTAATTTTCCAGTATAGACGGCTGTCAGGCCGGGCGTGCGTCCTCCCGTATCGACGCGCCGAATGACCACGCCCGCAGAATCAAAACGCTCGACCGTCAGATTTGCGACGGCCCCCGAGAGTCTCCATACCGCACGCCCTGCGCGCCCGTTAAACACCCAGGTGCCGGGACCACCACCGCCGGGAACACATTGGCCGCCCTCGCATTCGGTCATGCGGTTCGGAATGGATAGGGCCGCTGTCGGATCGGGTTCGGGCAGCGGTGATCCTTGGGCTGCGAGACGCAGGCAGCCGGTGAGCAGAAGCGCGAGGAATTTTCCCGGCATAATGGTCAGATCATCTCACAGGAAAAACAAGAAAATCAACAACAATATAAATTGCCGAGGTTGTGTAAGTGGAAAGGTCCGCTCTTGTGAACAGGTCCATGTCCTTCGTGGCGCGTGGCTGCGCATGCAAGATGACGGCATAGCCCTCCACGATCGGGTATTTGACGCCATGGGCATGGAAAGCAGACTAAGGTTTTTGTGGTCTTGGTACATTCGGGTCCGCCCGCGAAGGCCATGTTGTGAGGTGGACCCCAAAGGTTGGACAAATTTTGGCCGTCGCTTAGATGGTGCGGCGGGGTGACCAAGAGGCGGCCCGAAGGCCGCCATCCATTCCGGGCTTGAATCGGCGCTCGGGTCGCATCCCTGCGTTGCCCTATCCTCCTATCAAGCTTTCCTATTATAAGACAGGTTCGCAAAACGGGCAATGGAAAAATCATCCATTCTGGCAGAAAAAGCGATAAATCCTGGGGGGCTTGGGGGGCAAAGCCCCCCATCACAGCGACGCCCTTTTCCTCTGCGACCCTCGCGGGTACAGATCTGCCGGCATGCGATAGTCGAGCGCCTGGTGCGGGCGCCGATAATTGTAGAAGCGGAAGTAGCGATCCAGCGCCGGATACAGGTCGGCCCCACTGGCGAAGTCGCCGGGATAGATGAGCTCGTACTTCAAACTGCGCCACAATCGTTCGATGAAGACATTGTCCAGGGCGCGGCCGCGCCCATCCATGCTGATCCGGACGCCGCGTTTTTTCAGGGGCGCCAAAAAATCCGCGGCCGTGAATTGGGAACCCTGATCGGAGTTCCAGATCTCGGGTTGGCCGAAGCGGAAGGCGGCTTCCATCGCCGCCAGACAGAAGCCGGTCTCCATGGTGTTGGACAGTCCCCAACTGAGCACGTAACGGCTGAACCAATCCATGACCGCGACCAGGTAAAGGAACCCGCCACGCATCGGGATATACGTGATATCGGTACTCCAGACGTGATTGGGCCGCTCGATCGACAGGCCGCGCAGCAGGTACGGGTAGATTTCGTGACCCGGCGCCGGCCGGCTCAAGTTCGGTTTCGGATAAAGAGCTTCGATTCCCAGAATACCCATCAGTCGCTGAGCGCGTTTGCGGTTCACCTCCAACGTGACCGCCATGCGGCGGCTGCCGAAGAAGGGGCATTCCAGATACAGCTCGTCGAGCCGCCGCATCAGCCGCAGGTTCTCGGCGCTCTCCGGTCGCGGCTGGTAGTAATAGGTCGAGCGCGGCAGACCCAGCAGTTCGCACTGCTGTTCGATGGTCAAGCGCGAATGTTCGGGATCGATCCATAGGCGACGGTCCTCAATCGATAAGGCCAGCTCTTTTTTTTAAAAAATCCAGCTCCACTTTGAGTTGGCCGATCTGTTTGTAGAGCTCGTCCTTCTCGGCGTCGGTCTGCTGGCGCACCTGTTCGCGACCGTTGCCGAAGATGTCCGGCAGGCCGGCCAGCGCCTGCTTCTTCCATCCACCGACCTGCGTCGGGTGCACGCCGAAGACCTGCGCGATCTGGGCGGCTGTCTTGTGCGCCTTGATGGCCTCCACGGCGACCTTGGCCTTCAGGCTGGGCGGGTGATTCTTACGCGTTCGTGGCATTGTCTCTCCTCCATTTTCAATGCCGCCGACCATCTAAGAAAAGGCCTTATTCGTGTCCAACTTTTGGGGTCCATTACAGTAGTCGGCATTGGCTAGACCAAACGTTGTACCCAAGGCGACAGAGGGTTCAACAACTCCCACGTACGCCCAGTCATTTGTAGTTCCTGCCCCTCCTACACCTTCACCCGCATCGGAAGGAGTATCAAAATCTACGACGCCCTGACCTGTCAAGACCGGAACTCCGCTGGAATTCACAATCGACATAACGAAACCAAATGTGAAGTTCGCCCCGGTCGGCACCGCAATTCCTTCGATCACGTCGAACGGAATTGACTGCGGGGTCGATTCGAGGCTCACCTCGAAACCTTTACCGATACCTACCACGGTATAGACCGTGGCGGCTTCAACAGACTTGTATTCGAACAAGAGCGGCGTAAGGTAGCCGGTGGTGTTGCCAACGCCGCCCGCCGTGCCATCAAAGAGGTATCGAAGGGCAGCAAGATGCGTTCCAACCGGTAAAGAACCCCCGACGTAAATGTTTAATTCGCCATTGTTGTGGTCGGCGTTCGCCCGATGTGTGGCGGTAGATCCCTCGGCAACCGGTGTGTACGAGGTAGTATCGTCGCCAGCTAGGGCGTGTGGCCCAAGGGCGGTAAGCAGCAAACCAAATGAACAAACGAGCACGATAGTCTTGCGATTGTGCATCCATTTCCGATCTGTTGAAAGCATCAATGCTGTTCTCCTCTGAGAAATTTGCCTCATGCCCTTTGGCATCCTGGGCGGATTTTACCACCGCACCAGAGCCGCCACAAACCGCTCGGTAACGGCTCAGGGCGTCAAAGCAAGTAGCCAAGTGTCGCTTCGCACGACGGTAGAACTGTACCCGCCAAACATGAG